>Ga0181523_10000079_pt1 | contig 93382 bp, 92 predicted proteins | sample PEATcosm2014_Bin_43_FD_119752 | JGI IMG/M metagenome (GOLD analysis project Ga0181523, IMG submission 119752) | Peatland microbial communities from MTU Mesocosm Facility, Houghton, MI, USA - PEATcosm2014_Bin05_30_metaG | ecosystem: Environmental > Terrestrial > Soil > Wetlands > Peat | place...
CAACGGTGAGAGTCCTACTCTTCGTTTCCCAATCTTCTGATTGACGAACAGTCTGAACCGATCGTTGTCGTGCTCCTCGTATTGGTGGACCATGTAAACCGGTAGGCAGAGAAACGTAGTCACCAGCGAAACAGGCCAAGAGTGCACGAGGACAGGAGTCAGTAAAAGCAACAATAAACCGGCCAGGAACCCACCGTAGACCCAGTTGGCGATTAATCGGGCGAACATTTGATCCTCCCCCTCGAAACCCTCGCGCAACGGATTTCTTGACTGCCCTCGTCCAAAGCGAAGGTTACTCTATTTTGGTAGCAAGAGCCGATCATTGGTTTGGGGTCGCCCTAGCAAGTCACAGAAAAACTCGCACGTATCAGAAGGCGACCCTCAGGCGCTGAAGCGCACACTCATTTCAACGACCTAACGGCACGACCGAAGTCGTGCCCTTCCCAAAACCTGCCCGAGCCGGAGTTCTTCCCGCAACGGCTACGCCATCGCGGGTGCAAAATGATGGCGAGACATTGGGTTCATAAAGTCTATCGCGACGATGCTTGGGTTAGAATCGGCTGTAGGAGAACGCGCTTCCACTTCGGAAGACTCCATGACTGACATCGCTCGCTTGTTTCAGGCATTTCTTGCTCCCGCGATCGTTGTTTCCGCCACCGGTCTGCTGATCCTGTCGATCAACGTCCGGCTTATGGGGATTGTGAGTCGATTGCGGCAGTATGTACACGCGAAACATGACGCGGCGAAAAACGACCGTCTGCAGGAAGCCGAGGCCTATACGGCCCAGATCAGCGCGATCGAGCAGCGCGCGGAAATGATCCGGCGCTGCTTCCTTTTAGTGCTCATTTCTCTCGCCGGGACGATCACGTCCTGCCTGCTGCTGGGCTTCGGCCTCTACTGGCCAGAGGCCGCAGTGGCGGCCGCCGTCGTTTTTGTTCTCGCCATGACCTGCCTGCTGGCGGGGACTTTGTACTACATCCGCGAAGTTACCGTGGCGCTGAGCGCGGTTCACAATGAGGCGCGCGACTCGCGGTTCATGGACCTCGGCGGCCAGCCCGAGATTCGAGTCCAGGATCCGCTCTAGAGATCGGGCGATCTTAAGATCAAAAACCAAGATCGCCCGATGGCCCGATCTCTCCATTTGTCAACAAATTGTCAAATTCATGTCATTTTCTATTCCGAAATGTGTCATTAACCCGATATCAGGCTACAGTTTAGGGGTATGATTTCCGACTACCAGGTGCGAGGGCCGTTGTGAACAGAAACATATCTTCAGCAGTAGCGGCGGCAACGATGACGATGGAAGCGGTTCCGGCCAATGCAGAGCGGATTTTGGTGATCGAGGATGACCGCGCCGTCCAGAAAGCTTTAAGACGATTGTTTGAAGGCGAAGGCTTCGCGGTGGATATCGCGGGCAATGGCGCGGCCGGACTGGAGATGTTTCGCGCCGCCGCGCCAGCCGTGCTGGTGCTTGACCTGAGCCTGCCGGGGACGCCGGGGCAGGACGTGTGCCGCGAGATCAGCCAGGCAGCGCCTTCGTTGCCGATCATCATTCTCAGTGCGCGCACCGAAGTGATGGACAAGGTGCTGCTGCTGGAATTGGGTGCGCACGACTACGTGACCAAGCCGTTCAGTCCGCGAGAACTTCTGGCGCGGGTGAGAACGGCGATGCGGCGGTCGCAATCGATGCAGACTCCGCTGACCGAGACTTTCAAATTTGGCGACGTGAAAGTTGACTTCACGAAGATGGAATTGTGGCGGGACGGAAACCTGGTGCAGCTGACTTCGCAAGAGTTCAAGGTGCTGAAGTTCATGATCCAGAACGCGGAGCGCGTGTTATCGCGTGAGGAACTACTGAACTTCGTCTGGGGATACCGGAATTATCCGAGCACGCGGACGGTGGATAATCACATCCTGCGGCTGCGGCAGAAACTGGAGAAAGATCCCGCGAACCCTCTCCACTTCCGCACGGTACACAGTTCGGGCTACAAGTTTGTGCCGTGAGTGGAGCGAGTACGAGGTAACAGGTCAGAGGTGAGAGGTCAGATTGCAGAGGTTGGAATCAAGAAGCCTTTCACCTCTGCAATCTGACCTCTCACCTCTGACCTTGCTTGTATAACTTAATTTCCTGTAATCGTTCGAGGTTTAACCATGGGCGGAATTCGGTTGCGGACCAAGTTCCTGCTTTCCATGGTCGCGGTATCGGCGGCGCTGACCTTCACCACCCTGCTGGTGGTGCGGCACACCGTACAACAAGAAGTGCGCGTCGGAATCCAGCGCGACCTCGAGAATTCCGTTTCCGCATTCCACAACTTTCAGCAGCAGAGGGAAGTTACGCTCGAACGCTCGGCGGCGCTCTTGGCCGATCTGCCGAATGTCCGCGCTCTGATGACCACGCACGATCCGGCAACCATCCAGGACGCCTCGCGTGATTTATGGCAACTGGCGGGCAGCGACTTGCTCCTGCTGGCCGACTCCTCCGGGAAGGTGATGGCGCTGCAGGCCACTCCGCCGGAGATCAAGGTTCGCGAGGCGCAGGATTTTCTCCCGACCGTGGTGTCGCGCGACGAGACGCGGCACTGGTGGTACGTCGAAGGGCATCTCTACGAAGTTTTTCTCCAGGACATTTATTTTGGCCCGGCAAGCGGCCACCAGGTACTCGGATACCTCCTGCTCGGTTACGAAATTGACGATCGCGTTGCCCGCGACATAAGCCGCGTGGCTGCCAGCGAAGTCGCGTTTCGTTATGGCGATTCGATTGTGCGGAGCACTCTGAAACCCGCCCAGGAATCGGAGTTGCTGCGCGTGGCGCCCAGAACGGCTGCTGGAGGCCCTCCTCAAGGGGATGAGATCCCGCTGGGTGGGGAAACCTTTTTGGTGACGTCGGTAAAGTTGCCCACGCCGGGCACGCCAGGACTGACTCTTTGGGTGTTGAAGTCGTTCGACCAGGCGACTGCGTTTTTGAGCAGGTTGAACGAATTGATGCTAGCGCTCGGGCTCACGGCCGTGTTGGCGGGGAGCCTCCTGGTCTTTCTCGTCTCGCATACCTTCACGCGCCCGCTGGAGAACCTGGTGGCGGGCGTGCGCGCGCTGGAACTGGGGGATTATGCCTATCCGCTGCAGGCCCGGGGCGGAGACGAAGTCGCCGAGGTCACTGGAACCTTCGATCGCATGCGAAAGAACCTGCAGAAGACGCAGAGAGAGTTGCTGGATGCGGAACGGCTGGCAACGATCGGACGGATGGCGAGCTCGATTTCGCACGATCTGCGGCATTCGCTGGCAGCGGTCATTGCCAATGCCGAGTTTCTTTGCGAGAGCAACCTGACGCCGGGACAGCGCGAAGATCTTTATGCCGAGATACGGATCGCAGTCAGCCAAATGACCGAGTTGATCGAGTCGCTGCTGGAATTCTCGCGCACCCGGGAGTCGCTGCGTCCCACCTACGGCGACGTTCGCTCGGCCGTCGATCGGGCCGTGCAGGGGGTGAAGGCGCATCCGGAATTCCAGCGCATACGGATTCGCATCTCTTGTGAAGGGTTGACCGAGGGCTGGTTCGACTTCAAGAAACTGGAGCGCGCTTTGCTGAACCTGCTGCTGAACGCGTGCGAGGCGGTGCCGGTGGAGTCCGGCAAAATCGATGTCGGACTGAAACGCAAGGGCGAGAGTTTGGAAATTCGCATCGAGGATAACGGTCCAGGAATCGCCGATGCCGTGCGCGACCGGCTGTTCGAGCCGTTTGTCAGCCATGGCAAGGAAAACGGCACCGGGATGGGATTGACGGTGGTGCAGAAGATTCTGCAGGATCACGGGGGCGATGTCGCGGTCGAGCAGACGTCGGCGACGGGAACGACATTCTGCGTCAACATTCCGCTGAGTTCCTCGGCGGAAAATGCTTTGGCAGCCCGTCATGCCACGTAGTACCGTGACCGCATGATTCGTACCGTTTTACCGCTGAGAGTAGCGCCGCCGTCCCGGCGGCTGTCGGGCGGGCGTCTTCGCCCGCCGCGCCGAGGGCGAGACGCCCTCGGGACAGCCGGCAAGATGCCGGCGCTACTCGTTTTCCGCGCCGTAATCATCACGCGGTCACGGCACTAGCCGGCATGATTTCAGCTAAAGGCCCGCGGCGAAGGTGAGCTTCGTATCAGGGCATCGCTTCAGCGATGCCGCCAGTGCTGCATTATGAAAGCGCCCTCAGGCGCCGAGACCGGAGGTTGGAGTTTCACCGCAGATTGCTGAGCACTCCGTGATTTACAAATCCAAATTGCGGGTCCGGAGTTGAAGACTCTAAGTTCAGAACAGTGTGCTGAGTGGCAGGAGGCGACATGAGGATGAGTGAGAAGCGCTGGTCCGAATTCTTGCGATGGGTGATGTTGATCGGTGTGATGACGTGGACCGCGTCCGGTGTCGCGCAGGAAGCCCGGAATCAGGCAGAGCTGCCTTCGCCGGCGGCATCGAGCGACTCGGTGAATGACTCGGTTCGCGAACTGCGAGAGCAGGTCCGCGAATTGCAGGACGCGGTCGCCGGAATGCGCTCCGACTGGCAGCGAGCCCGCGCGGAGACCGCCGAATTGCGCCGGGAACTCGACGAAGTCCGCGGCCAAACGGCACCGCGGAACGCGGTGTTGAGGGACGCGGTCGTGCGGTCGACGGCCATCAGCGCCGATACGGCCGCGCCCAGTTTGCAGAACAACTCGCAAAGCGTCCCACAGAACGGCACGCCCGAAGATCAAAGGCCGGAAGATCGGAAAGACGATCAGCCGGAAGATCGGAAAAAGGGCGAGCATGCGGCCAGCCTCGACGAGGAATACCAACTCCTCAGCGGGAAAGTGGACGATCAGTATCAGACGAAAGTGGAAAGCGCTTCGAAGTACCGATTGCGGTTGTCGGGGATCGTCTTGATGAACCTGGTGAGCAATCAAGGGACGGTGGATAGCATCGATCTCCCCACGCTCGCTTACGCGAGGCAGCCCGGCGATTCTGGTGGCAGCTTCGGCGCGACGCTGCGCCAGTCGGAGATCGGGTTCGAGGCCTTCGGTCCGACGCTAGCAGGCGCGAAGACGAGGGCCGACTTGCAACTCGACCTGGCAGGCGGCTTCCCGCCGGTTCCCAACGGGATCAACTCCGGACTGGTGCGGTTGCGCACGGGCACGATGCGGTTGGACTGGACCAACACCTCCGTCGTGGTCGGGCAGGATGCGATTTTCTTCTCGCCCAACTCGCCAACGTCGTTTGCTTCGCTGGCGATTCCGGCGCTCTCTTCAGCCGGAAATTTGTGGGCCTGGGTTCCGCAGATACGCGTCGAGCACCGAGTGACTTTGGGAGAAGAGTCGAGCTTGATATTTCAGGGAGGGATTCTCGATCCGGTGAGCGGCGAAGTGCCGACAACAGCCCAGGGCGGATATTACCCGCAGGCAGGGCCTGGCGAATCGTCGCGGCAACCAGCCTATGGCACAAGGATCGCATGGACGCGCAATGTTTTCGGCCAACCGCTGCGGCTGGGCGTGGGAGGGTTCTACAGCCGGCAGGATTATGGTTTCAGCCGAACCGTGGACGCCTGGGCGGGAATGACAGACATCGAGTTGCCGCTCAGCCGCCAGTTTTCGTTGAGCGGGAAGTTGTATCGTGGTAAGGGCCTGGGCGGACTGTATGGCGCATTCGGACAAAGCGCGCTGTTCAGCGGCGAGCCATCATTGGCCAGTACGCAAGTGCGAGGCTTGAACTCGGTGGGTGGCTGGGCTCAGTTGAAATATCGGCCCGCGAATAAATGGGAGGTCAACGCGGCGTTTGGGATGGATAATCCGTATGCCACCGACCTGAAATATTTCCCGTATCCGCAGTCCTACGGAGATGCGGCGCTGGCGAGAAATCAAGGGAGCTTTGCCAACGTGATTTACCGTCCCCGGTCGGACCTGTTATTTTCCGCTGAGTATCGTCACCTGACCACATATACGGTTACCGACGGCGGGAACAGCGCGAGTCACCTCAATCTGATGATGGGAGTTCTTTTTTGAGCCAATAATGGAAATGGCATGGAAGAAGCCGAGGCCGAATTAAGAAGCCGCGCTAGAGCGTGTTTCATAAATCGGTTTTTGGGTAGGGCACGGCTTTAGCCGTGCCATCTGGGCCGGAGAAAATGAGGGCTTTAGCCCCTGAGGGCCGCGCCTTCCGAGCTGAAAGGTATTTGTGAGACACGCTCTAAGATGAGCCATCCATGATGAGTCATAAGAGAATACGGATCTGCGTCACGATGTTGTGGACCGCCGCCGCACTGCACGCGCAAGCCCAAACGCCGCCAGCGACAACGACAGTGCGCGGGCGCGTCGAGGTCATCGGTGCCGCAAACGGAAGCAAGACGCGGCATGGCGCGATACCCGGGACGGTAGTGTGGCTGACGCCAATAGCGACGGCGGGAGCCGCTGGCGAAGCCGCCGCGGCGACGCCCACCCCTCCGGGAACTCCGCCCGCGAGTCCGCCGCAAAATCTGCGTCTGGTGCAGAAGAACAAGAGTTTCGAGCCCCACATCCTGGTGGTTCCGGCGGGGTCGATGGTGGAGTTTCCCAATCGCGATCCCTTTTTCCATAACGTCTTCTCGCTCTTTGAAGGCAAGCGCTTCGATCTGGGTCTGTACGAGGCTGGCGCCTCGCGCATGGTGCGTTTCGATCGGCCCGGAATCAGCTACATTTTCTGCAATATTCATCCCGAGATGAGCGCCGTTATCATCACGCTAGCGACGCCGCTGTATGCCATTTCAAACCCGGACGGGCAACTGAGCCTGGCGGGCGTTCCCTACGGCCGCTACATGTTGCACGTCTGGAGCGAGGGTATGGGTCCGGAAAATGCGCCCCTCACTCGAGAGATCACGATCGCGGAAAATGCTTCGTCTCTAGGAGCGATAAGAGTTCCCGAAGCCAATGGACAGCGCATGGCGCACAAGAACAAGTACGGCCGCGACTACGACGAGCCTACCCCCAACAACTCTGTCTATAATCAGCAACGGTAGGGAAAGTCCCACCCAAGTGACACTATGAAAATCGACAAACTGCTCAAGCGCTACCGCATTGAAAACGGGAAACACTTCAACCTCAAGGACCACGATCCCGCCGACACCCACGGACTGGGGTCGGAGCTGAAGCCGCGAGCGAAGAAGTTGCTGGCGAACGGCGTCAAAGAAATGAGCCGCCTGCAGGACGTTCTCGCAGCCCAGGACCGTTGGGGCCTGCTGCTGATTTTTCAGGCCATGGACGCGGCTGGAAAAGATGGAACCATCAAGCACGTCATGTCGGGTGTAAATCCGCAGGGCGTGGATGTGTCGTCGTTCAAGGCGCCGTCGGCGGAAGAGTTGCACCACGGCTATCTCTGGCGCTGCATGAAATGCGTGCCGGGGCGCGGCCGGATCGGCATTTTCAACCGGTCCTATTACGAAGAGGTGTTGGTGGTGCGCATCCACCCCGAGATTCTGGAAAACCAGAAACTGCCGCAGCCGCTCATGACGAAACATATCTGGCGGGAGCGCTTTGAAGATATCGGCAATTTCGAGCGCTACCTCGCGCGGAACGGCATTCCGGTGGTTAAGTTCTTCCTGCATCTCTCCAGGAAAGAGCAGAAGCGCCGTTTCATGGAGCGGCTCGACACGCCGGACAAGAACTGGAAGTTTTCTACCTTCGATGTGAAAGAACGCCAATTCTGGGACGAATATCAGAAAGCGTATGAGGACATGATCCGGCACACCGCGAGCGAGCACGCGCCCTGGTACGTTGTCCCGGCCGATAACAAGTGGTTTACCCGGCTGGTGGTAGCTGAGGCCGTGGTGGACGCCTTGAAGCGCATGAATCTGAAGTATCCGAAAATAAGCGGCGAGGAGAAAGCTGCTCTGACCGAAGCGCGTCAACAACTCGAGAACGAGTGAGTCGTCAATTCTTAATGGAGAGCCGGGCGCCCTCGCCCGGCCGCCGTGGACGGGCGAGGCGCCCGTCGCTCCACCGCATTATTTCAGCACCACGGGCAACGCCTGGTCATAGGGTTGAATCGCGACGGTCAGAGATTTGCGCTCATCGAAGATCTTCTTGGTGACCTTGAAGCCGACAATGATGGTTCCTCTCTGTTCGGCTCCAGCTGGCAACTTCGTTTCGGGCGAAAGCGCCGGCTCGGCACTTTCTTTCAGCGCCGGGAACGCATGATAATAGCGGTCGAGATCCACGGCGGAAGCCGCATTATCGTCGAAAGTTGCGCCGTCGGCGGTGGTGAGCTGCGCTTTGAGAGTGTGGATCCACATCGGTTTGCCGGCCGTATTCCGCAGCGTGAAAGTGATGGCGGCCAGAATCATGTTCTGGCCGGGCACTTCGGCCGCGGTTACCAAGTTGATCGAACCTGAGCCCTGCGGTTTCGGTCGCCCCGTCAAAACAAAGATACCCACAATCAGAGCGACGGCGGCAATGCAGATCAGGACAATGCCGGCGGGCGGAAGATTGCGCTTAGCAGTTCCGAATTCTTCGCCGATGTGAAAGTCGGTGGTCGGCTCAATGGTCGGCTCAACGATCGGCTCAACGATCGGCTCAATGATCGGCTCGGGTGATCGCGGGCGTCGGGGCGGAGGAGGTACGGGTGGCTCGGGCATGGGGTGATTGTAGACGAGACGCTGCCTTCAGCACGGCCCGTCGCCCCATTCTAGAGCGTTTCTCGATTTGCTGTAGAGCGAGCCTGGAACGGGTAGGGCACGGCTTTACAGTTTGGGGAAAAACTCTGATTCACGCAGGGTTTAGGGTAGGGCACGGCTTTAGCCGTGCCGTAAGTCGTTGAAAATGTGTCGCGCTTCAGCGCCTGAGGTGACTCTTTTGCGGACTTGCCGACTTTTTCCGCAGCCTCTTTAGCCGTGCCGCCAGGGCCTGCAACGGTGTCCGGCTTTAGCCACTGAGGGTGCGCACTCTGCACCATTACGAGAACTGCTCTTGGCGATGCGGCCCTGCCCTTTATCCGGCGGCAGGGAGACAGTTCATGTCCGCGTGAGTGCCATGACTTTGGTTACCTTGCCTCATGTGACGGATGCTGCGACGATGCGGAAGATTTCCTTTTGGAGGTACTCGGCAGTGAATCGTAAAACTCTCTTTGCCGCGTTGGCTTGCGCGTTTCTCGTCTTCAGTATGCTGGGCTGCGGAGCGACCAACAAGTTGCAGTCCGTTACGCTTTCCGCAAGCTTGATAAACGGCCTGACTCCTTCGGGTCAGAGCGGCTTCTACAACCTTCAAGGCCTCGGCGGAACGATCCAGTTGATGGCGACTGCGAACTACAGCAACGGGAAGCAAGTGGTTCTTCACGGTCAGCAGGTCACCTACACCATGATCGTGGATCCAATGAGCGACCTGGATGACAATTTCAACCTTTTGTCGGCCCCGCCGCTGACCGCCCAAATCAGCGTCACCGGTCTGGTCACTGCAACTGAACCCGCGGAGTGCACGTGGGTTAACATCGCTACAGGCTCGGCCACCTCCCCGTCATGGGCCTATGTGGGCGATTACCTTGTTACCGCAACGTATCAGGGAGTTACGTCCCAGCCCGTCTATATTCCAGTGGCATCGGCGGCCGGCATCTCTAGTACCAGCAACCCGACCGGAGAATGCGGTCCGCAGTCGGGGTCTTAAGCAGTCCGTCATTTCTCGATCCGCGGGGGACGGCTAGCCTGGCTGCCGTCCTCGTCTCTTCGTAGGGCCGTTCTGCTCTGTCGAAACCGCCTATTCGCAACGTCCCGTTTGAGCGCCCTGCCCGTAACCCTTATAATCTAAGGTTCGTCCGCGAGTGCAATCGTTGCCTATGCTTCTCACTCCCGCCCTTGAAGTCGTGCCCGAATGAAAGTCCGCGCCGGAATTGAAGTATCGAGCCAGTCCGACATCGGCTGCGTCCGCCAGAATAACGAGGATTCGTTCGCCTACTGGGAGCCGGAAGACGACGGGCAGTTCCTGCGCAAGGGTCGGCTGGCGATGGTGGCGGACGGCATGGGTGGCTACGAAGGCGGTCAGGAAGCGAGCCGTCTGGCCGTGGAAACCCTGGTGGCGGTCTATCGCGACTTTAGCGGCGACAACCCGCAGGACGCTCTGGTCGAAGCTCTGCAGGCGGCCCACGAGCAGATCCGGCAATACAGCTTTGAGCATCCGGAATTGCAAGGGATGGGAACGACCTGCACGGCCGCGGCGATCGTCAGGGTTGAGCAGGGGGATGCGCGACATGACGCACTTTATTACGTGCACGTTGGCGACACCCGTCTCTACCTGATCCGCGACGGACAGATTACGAGAGTAACGCGAGACCACTCCTACGTTGGGCGGCTGGTGGAGACAGGATTGCTCAGCCCGGAAGAAGCGGAGCATCATCCGCAGCGCAACATTCTGACCGCAGCCTTGGGCACGAACCCCGATCTGGTCATGGATCTGCCCGAACACCCCGAACCTCTGCGCCCGAAGGACGTGCTCCTGATCTGCAGTGACGGATTGTGGGGACAGGTGCGCGACTCGGAGATTCTCGATGCCGTGGAAAACAAGAGCGCGGAACAAGCCGGCCGCGAGCTGATCGAACTGGCGCGGGAACGCGGAGGGCCGGATAACATTACGGTCCAGATTCTGCGCCTGAAGTGAGGAGTATGCGTTAGAACTCTCATCTTCATGCAACCGAGTGCAATAAAGCACGCCAAATAGAACACTCCAGATAAAGCACTACAAGATAAAGCACTACAAGCCCCGCAGGGGCGGCCTAGCTTAGCCCAGCGCTTCAGCGCTGGGAAAAATGCAAGAAATAAGAAAGTCCCGTAGGGACGACTGAAGTTCTCACGCACATACTGAAGCGCTTGCCACCCTGGGAAGCAGCGTCCATCAAGCGAAGTCCCGCCTTCCAAGGTGCAAACCCTTGCACAAGCGCCCCTCTGCGATGCACGATTCCAGCCGTAACTTGCTGAAATCACAGGATGGGCCAAATGCCAGGAATTTAATGCTTTGGCCGTGGCCTTGCATTTTCTATAATGCCTATCAGTGACATAGGGATAGTCGGAGCAGGGCATTATGAAGATTTCCCAAAAAGGTTTATACGCGTTGCAGGCCATGATGGTGCTGACCCGCCGTTATACCCAGGGTGCGATCCGGATTCGCGACATTGCCTACGAAGAAAATCTGCCGGAAAAGTTTCTGGAGCTGATTCTGCTCGAGATGAAGAACGCGCGCATCGTCGAGAGCGTGCGCGGCGCCAAAGGAGGATACCGCTTGCGCCGATCGCCGGCCGACATCCGCCTGAGCGAGATTATCCGTTTGATTGACGGGCCCCTGGCTCCGTTTGGGGATGCGGATCAACTCCGCGCTCTCATCGATCGCGATGCCGACCACCGCGCGCTGTACCAGGTGTTCCTGGAAGTGCGGGACGCCGCCGCCAAAATTCTGGAGAATACCACCCTGGCCGATCTGATCAGCCGCGGGCCCGAGGAAGGTTCCCATCCCCAGGCCATTCACAGGAAGACCCGGAAAAAGAAAGACGAGCCCAGTGTCCTGCCCATGTTGGCGCGAGGCGAGGGCAACGACTAGGCGATGTTTCTTCGCTTCCGTTGGCCGGTCGTCTCACTGAGTGTATTGGCCGGGGCCCAGACCCCTGTGGCCTGTGGCTGGTTTGCCGGCGACTAAAAGTTTTCCTGACACCTGAGACCTGACACCTGACACCTGATTCTCGTAAGATCTGCTGTGCTCATTTTCTGGATTCTCTTCAACCTGTTTGTGGTGGCGATGCTGGCGCTTGACCTGGGTGTGCTGAATCGCCGCCCGCACCGCATCGGCTTGCGCGAAGCGTTGGCCTGGTCGGGAGTCTGGATCGCGCTGGCGGCCGTTTTTGCGGTGCTGATGTTGTTCTGGCAAGGACGGCCCCAGGCGCTCCAGTTCGTAACCGGTTACGTGATCGAGTTGTCGCTCAGCGTTGACAATCTCTTCGTGTTTCTCGTCATTTTCCGCTATTTCAAGGTGCCCGACCAGCACCAGCACAAAGTGTTGTTCTGGGGAATTCTCGCGGCGCTGCTTATTCGGGGTGCATTCATCTTGGCGGGAGTGGGCCTGATCGGCCGCTTCAGTTGGATCACCTATGCATTCGGTGCTCTGCTCGTTTATTCGGGCCTCAAGCTGCTGCGGCAGGGTAAGGCCGAAATCCATCCCGAGAAAAGCCCCGTTCTTCGCCTCTTCCGCCGGGTCTTCCCGGTCACGAACGAATATGTCGGCGGCCAGTTCTTTACGCGACGATTTTCCGCGCGAGAGACCAGACTTTACGCAACTCCGCTGCTCCTGGTGCTATTGGTGGTCGAGACCAGCGACGTCTTCTTTGCGGTGGATTCGATCCCAGCCGTGCTAGCCGTCACGCTGAACGCCTTTATCGTTTACACCTCGAACGTGTTCGCCATTCTCGGCCTGCGCTCGCTGTATTTCGCGCTGGCCGGAATGATCGACCGGTTTCGCTATCTTCATTACGGACTGTCGGTGGTGCTGATCATTGTTGGACTCAAGATGCTGGCATCGCACTATGTGTACATTTCGACCGAATGGACGCTGACGATCGTGCTTCTTGTTTTGGCAGCTTCCATCCTCGCCTCGCTGCTGAATCCGCAGGAGAATCCCGTTGAGTAGAGTTGTCAATGCGATATTTCAACAATTCGACAATTTGGATTTACCCTCTTAGTCCGTCCGCGCGCTAGACTGTTTGCTGAAGCCGTTTTTCCTTTCCATGACAAAAGAAGAGAAGAAGCGCCTCTCCGCCGTCCTTCGTGCGACCGAATACCTATTCCTTGAGAACATCGCTCTGAAGTTGGTGCTTGAACATCGCGAGGTTGCAAACTGGCAAAAGCTACTAGAACACCTTCTGACAGATAAAGAGATGATGGCAGGCGTACGACTAAAATTCAGAGACATCTATGATGAAATCGAGGGGTCAACAGATCCGTCGGCCGCTCTGGAAACATTCTTGGGAAAACTTCCAGCGCCAAAGAAGCCGCATTAGCTCTCAATGACTCGCAGCGTTAAGGTCTTTACCCCCACTGACGCAGACTGCTCATACGCTATGATGAATGCTCATGATTAGCATTCCAGTCGCCACGCCCTCGCGCTCCTACGAAGTGCACATCGGAAGCGGTCTGCTCGCCCGCGCCGGAGAATACCTAGGCAAGATTCTTGAGAACCGCCGCGCATTTGTCGTTACTGTCCCACCCGTGCGCCAGCGCTGGGCAAAAGTTCTGCTGCAATCGCTCGCGGCGTCGGGAATCGAAACCGATCTCCTCGAAATGCCCGATGGCGAGCGCTCGAAACGTTTGACGACACTGGAAAAACTGGCGGAGAAACTGGTGAAGCAGGGCGCGGATCGCGGCGTAACCCTGATTGCGCTAGGTGGCGGCGTTGTCGGAGACGTGACCGGTTTCTTGGCCTCGATCTACATGCGAGGCGTGGATGTCGTCCAGGTTCCGACAACCGTGTTGGCGCAGGTGGATGCCGCGATCGGCGGGAAGACGGGCGTCAACCTGGTGTCGGGAAAGAATCTGCTGGGAACTTTCCACCAGCCGCGCACCGTCCTGGTCGACCCTGCTGTTCTGGAGACACTCCCTTCGCGCGAATATTGCGCCGGCCTCTACGAGTCGTTGAAGTGCGGCATCATCGGAGACCCCGGACTATTCCGGCTGTTTGAAGACCGGCGCCGCGAGATTCTGGATCGCGATCCCTTGGTGGTTGAGAAAGTGATTGCCGATTCCGTGCGCTTGAAGGCGTCGGTGGTAAGCGCCGACGAACGCGAAGGCGGTTTGCGGCAAGTGCTCAACTTCGGCCACACCATAGGACACGCGCTCGAGGCCGAGACCCGCTACGCCCAGTTGCTCCACGGAGAAGCCGTAGCCTGGGGCATGATCGCGGCCACGCACATCGCGCTCTCCACCGGCAAACTCGATAGCGTGACGGCCGGACGCATTACCAACGCAGTGATTGGCTTCGGCAGGCTGCCTCGCATGACGTGGCGCACCGAAAGCATCCTGAAGCGCCTGCGTTCCGACAAGAAAACGAGGCATGGAGCGGTGCACTTTATTCTGCCGCGCGAAATCGGCAAGGTTGAGATCACGAGCGACGTGCCCGAGGCAGTAGTCCGCTCCGCGGTCGACGAGCTTCGGAAGCTGGCGCGGAATTGAAGGCCACAACGGGATCGGCGCGATCAGGAGATGACGACGCAATGAATCAGGAAGTAAATCAGCGGATCGTGGGCGCGGCCCCCGCTGGCGCGCCAGACCGCGAGTCGGCCGCGCAGGCCGTCCGCGAAATGTTCACCTCGATTGCGCCGCGCTACGACCTGCTGAATCACGTTCTCTCGTTCAACATCGACCGCCTGTGGTGGCGGCGCACCGCCCGCGCGTTCGATGCGATCTTGAAACGTCCCGACGCTCGCGTACTCGATCTTTGCTGCGGCACCGGAGACATGACTTTCGCATTACGCCGCCGCGCTGGGTCCGAAGCGCGGCAGATTCTAGGAGCGGATTTTTCTCACGCCATGCTGCAGCGCGCAACGGCGAAGACGGCGGAACAGGCGTCCGAGAAGGGAAGCGGCGTGACGCTCCGGCCCCTGCAATGGATCGAAGCCGACGCGCTCAAGCTGCCGTTTCCCGATGGATATTTCCATCTGGTGACCTCGGCCTTCGGGTTTCGAAACCTGGCCGACTACGATGCGGGCTTGCGTGAAATAGCACGCGTGCTGGCTCCCGGAGGAGAATGCGGCATTCTCGATTTCGGAGAGCCGGGAGGCTTGATCGGACAATGCTACCGCGTCTATTTCAAGAAAGTTCTTCCCGCAATCGGCACGGCACTTTCGGGAGTGCGAGGCCCGTACGCCTACTTACCGGCGTCGGTCGAGCGCTTTCCAGCCCCCGATGAAATGCTCGGGCGCATGCGCCAGGCAGGGTTTCGTGAAGTTTCATGGACTCCGTACACCTTCGGCGTTGCAGGCCTATACCGAGGAGTGAAGAGCATCTAACCGCCGAGACGCCGAGAAAGTTCGAGAAAAAGCATCTAATTCGAACTGGGCGGGGCATAGCACATCCGCTCGCGAGGGAGTTATGGCGATGCTAGAGATAATTCTGAAGCGCTTTGAAGAGCCTGACGAAGTGCGAACGTTCGAAAAAGGAAAATTCGAACTGGTTCGCATCGGAGGCATGACCATCGGCCGCGCCACCTACCAGCCCGGATGGAAGTGGTCCGTTCACGTCGGACCCAGCGTGGGCGCGTCGCGCTGCCACGTCGAGCACGTTGGACTGGTGCTCTCCGGCTGTGCCACGGCTGCGATGGAGGACGGCACAGGCACAATTCATGAACTCCGCGCCGGCACGCTCTTCTACATCCCACCCGGACCTCCCGGTCACGATAGCTGGGTGGTGGGCGACGAGCCGTATGTCTCGCTGCATTTTCTAGGAGCCGACCAGTACGCCAACAAATAGTGGCGGGTGGCCCATTCTAAATTTCGCGTTCTTTGCGAAATTTAGAGTGGGGATTTTGCGCCGGAGACCGAGTCGGAATGGACGAAGCGAGAACATGAAGGCGCGGCAGGAAGACTCCGTTCCGCAGTAGAACTTAGGTCGTCTTTTATCTCGCGTAAGCCGGGTGCGCCACTTCTCGCTTTTGAGAAGTGGCCCCGCTAACCTCTTCCGATGCGTCGCAGCCTGAGGCCCGGTGCCCCAGGTTAGCGTCCGTTCTCCGGACTCTAACCTGGGCACAGAGTGGATTCGGGCTGACCGCGTCGATATTGGGACTCCCCGCGCCCAGGTTAGCGCCCAACAACCGGGCGTGAACCTGGGGCACCGTGCTGCGCCTCGTTTTGCGGACGCTAGCTTTTGGCGTCCGCTTTTCTTTTCGGTCTACATCTAGCTTCGGAGTCTGGAAAAGAATCTTCATCGCCTGTTCAAAACTCTTCCGTCACTTCCGAGCCTTCTGCATATTTCGCTTTCATATCCGTAGTCTAATCATCCTTCATAAATCCGTCACAAAAATGCCAGATACCGGGAGGAATAGCAGGTGGTTGAAGATATTGGCAAGTTCTTGCGTGATGAAGTTTTCCTTGATCTTTATATGAAATTTCTGAAATCGCAAAGATAATTTCTGTGCCATTGCGGAGTGCTGTGAGGTCATCAGCAGTTATCAATCGATGTTGCTTATCTTCGGTGTAGGCATATATAGTGTCCCATCCGGCAGGGCCGGGCACGACTGTTTTCGGATTGCCTCTAGGTGGATGTTCTTTTTTCTCCTTCTTAACGCGCGCTATAAAATCCTGGATCATTCTCTGTTGTGTCTCGACTTTCGTGTCTGGTTCCACATATAGCAGGTGCGCTCCTCCTTCCAGTTCAACAGAGTTTGGACCGCTAACTTTGGCGTATTCGTCAAAAGTCAGTAGGTCGCCGACACGAAAGTCATCAAATGGTACAAGCTTGCCATCGGGACTATATCTTTGAGTTGAGAAACGCATTGGCCCGTCGAAAGACACGTAACTTCGTGGCGGTGGCAATGCAGGGCTAATGGGAGGTTTCACTGTTATTATCCTGATCTGAGGTACTTCTCGCGCCGCTGCTTCGAGTTCCAATCCAGATACCCAGCCGTTTATATGATTAACCCCTAGTCCAGCAAGAACCGATCCGAGGAGGGCTATTAGTATCTTCGGGTAGATTTTGACGTCTACGCTATGCACGATCTTGACGACCAATGCTATGGCGGCCGCGATAAAGCACCATCGTGCCTTGTTGTACTGAAAAGGCAACTGCAAAAACGCGAATGCTAATCCAGTGAAAAACACAAAAGAGAAACCATCCCATCCAAAAACTTTCCGGAGTATTGAAACTGACTCACGCGACATCTCGGTGGGCTGCGACCTTGGACGACGGACGATTCGGATGATAAGTTTGAGCGGAGCGAGTAATTCTTCCGCCTCTTCCATGAACTGGTCGAAAGGATTTTTAGGCGGTCTCGACACGCACACCTCCGCTGCACCTGAAATATAGTCCAAGTGATTGAGTTAGCGAGGTTAAAACACTTTTGCGTGTGCGCCACATGATTTAATACCTCCGCGAGTGGCCCATCCTTTCGCGCTTTTTACGAAGCGTGGGATCGCTTGACAGATCAGCGTAAAATACAGTCATAGCAGACAATTTTTGTGTTCGCCTTCCGCTGCGGAAGTGCATCCCAGGAGGCGCAGTGAATCTTTGAAATCAATCAGAGCGCAGGCGTGCCCATAACTCCTTTGTCCGGAATACTTTGCGGTATCTCCCCTGGGGAATCAATACTTTGCAAGCCGTGTCCAGGCGAACTGGGCAGAAAATGGCGCTCTTCGCCAGTTAAGTCTAAGTCGCTCAAGACTTTGCCTATAAGTCTCGATTCATGAAGACTTTAGCAGGAAAACATCGGTAAGCTGATGATTCCAATAGACCGCTGGTCAGGGGGAGGGGGTACCCCCAAGCTGCGCTTGCGCCTTTTTCTCGAAGTATCTCGGCGTACTCGGCGTCTCGGCGGTGAACTAGTTTTTCGCGAACGAATCCACGAACGCCTCAAGATTAGTTTTAGCAATCACCCGTTCGTAGTCGTTCCCAAGAAATTTCTTCAGCCGGTCGGTGTTCATGATGTACTGGCCGGTCATGTAAGGGACGGCGTCCGGCGGAATCGCCGAGATGTTCCAGTTCCACAAAAACTGCAGAACGCGGCGCATGGCCCACTGTCCGGGAACGCGCAGCAGCTTCGCCTGCGCCAGTTGGATACACTGCCCGAAGGTCAAAGCATCGCCGCGTCCGGCGACGTTGAGGATGGTCAGCCGCTGCGCTTCCGGTTCCCGCCTCAGGATCCACGCGAGCAGCCGGGCCATATCGTCGACGTGGACGAACTGGATTCTGTTGTCCACGTACTTCTGGCCGTAAGGCAGCATGCAGGGCAGCCGTTTCGCTTCCTGCCGCATGCGGGCAGCGCGCCGCCCTTTCCCATTCGGCGTTCCGCGGAACGCTCCCATTAAGTAATTCTCGACCGTGGCTCCTGCAAAAATGTGGGGACGCAGAATAAAAACGCCGCACCCGCGCAGGGAAGGCGCGCGCTGCTGCACCACCAGATCGCTTTCTTTCTTGTGGATCGCGTACGGCAGCGTGTGAGCCTCAAGTGGCGCGTCTTCCGTGACCGGCGCGGGCATGTCGGAGCCGTATGCCGACACGCTGCTGGGAAAAATGAACTGCCGAATTGTCGTTCCAGCCGTTCGGTTGGCTTCGGCAATGGCTTCCATCACTCGGGCTGTGCCAGCCACGTTGATGCGCCACATCCGATCGACGTCGACAACGCCGGAGCGCTGGGGATCGATCACAAACGCCAGGTGCACAACCGACGCGGGCTGCAACTCGCGCAGCAGCAGCAGCAACTCGCGGGTCGATTCTTCTCTACCCAGATCGATTGCCACATAACGATCGACCGTGGAGTGGGTGGGAGGCCTGACATCGATGGCCACCACCCTGTAATCCGAGAGCTGCGGCAGCAGTCGCTGCCCAAGATTACCCGAAGCGCCGGTGACAACGATGGTTGGTTTCGCCGTATCCATTTAATCGGGGTCTGGGGCCGGCTGGTCAGACGGCTTTGCTCCCCTGGGAGGTGGCGGCATGGCAGGTCTTGCGGTGGGACCGAAGTACGCATCGTTCAGGTCGACATTGCTCTGAAAACCCGTCATGCCCTCGCGATAACGCTGGCTGGAAATGATTTTGCGGATATCCGGTTTCACCGTATCCAAGGACAAGGTTTCCTTGCTGACCATCTTGTAGACGTAGTAGCCGTTGGGTTCAGTGACCACTTCCGATACTTCGCCGGCCTTAAGGTCCATGACCTCCTGATGGCCCTGCAGCGTGGCGCGGCGCGCCTTCTCCCATTTTGTGCTTGGTGGATTACCTGGGAGTCCAGCGGCATCGAATGCCTCTTTTTGCAGCTTCTCCGGGTCTTCACCCTTAACGAGACGGGCGCGGACATCGGCAGCGACTTTCTTCATCGCTTCTTCAGCAGCCTTTCGTTGCTCCTCGGTCGGCGGTGGCGGCGCAGTGGTTTGCGCGCTCGCCTTCTCGCCGGGCTTCGGTTTTACGACCGGAGGTTTGATTTGTTTTGCCCGCGGAATGAAGACTCGCGCGAAGGTGGCTTGCTCGTAGGAGGCTTCGTTCTTCTTGTAATAACCTTCTATATCGTCGTCGGAAACCTTGCCCGCGTCCGCCTGCAGCGCTTGGCTCAATTCCTGGGAAAGAATCTGCAGACGCCCAACGTTCATCTTGGCTTCGAACGCCGGTCCTTTGTCGAGGCCGCGTTTCTCCGCCTCGGTGGACATCTTCAGCATCCACGAGTACCGGGTTGCGAAATTGCGGCGAACGGCCGGCGACATGTTCGGCTGCAGTGTATCGGCGAGCTTCTCAAATTGCGCGCGCGTAATCACGGTTTTGCAGGCGTCGCCCGATAGAGTGGCATCGGTGCAGAAACCCTTCAGCGTAATCACCGGATCGTCGGGCCCAACTTTTACTTCTGGGGCCTTGTCGGGCGCGGGGGGAGCGGTTGGTTCCGCCTGAACTGCGGCGGCGGGGGGTGTAGCGGGAGGTGTAGCCGGTTGCGCCGCTTGTCCGTAAGCCAAGCCGGCGAGCAGGAGACACACGAGGCACTGGTAACGCATGAATCAAGATCCTCCAGGGAGAAATTCCAACGAGTGTCATCGTAGCATGACCCGCCAGGGTTCGCCGGACGTTGCCTTCGCCATCCGCCCGAACAAAAGTACCGGGGCGAAAACCACGCGCACGCTTCAGCGAGGAATTCCAGACGCCGCCGTTGCGCGGGATTAGAATCGTTTGTCTGCAATCGCTACTTATGACTTCCTTCGTCAAAGACCGGAAGCTGCTGGTCGCGGCCTTTCTGCTGGCGATGACGTTTTGTAACCTCACGCTGCTGTTCCAAGTGATGCCGAAGCTGCGGAACGGATACCAGGATTTCACTATCTACTACACCAGCGGCCGCATGCTTCGAAATGGCCAGGCTTCCGCTCTTTACAATCTGGACACTCAATATCGGACGCAACTCACCTTTGCCCATGTCCCAATCCGGCAAGGACCGTTGCCTTACAATCACCCGCCGTTCGAAGCGCTTCTATTCGTCCCCTTTACGCTGCTGGCGTATTGGCCGGCCTATCTGCTTTGGACCGCGCTCAACCTGATCATGCTGGGCGCGAGCGTAGCTCTTCTGAGAAGACAATTCCCCCAACTCGCGGCTGCTCCTACCCTGGTCATGGCTCTCGGCGCCACTGCGTTCTTTCCGGTGGCGATTGGCATCATGCAAGGGCAGGACGCGATTCTCCTGCTGCTCCTGTTCGTGCTGGCGGTCGTCAGTCTTGATCGAGGGAACGACGTGCTGGCCGGCGCTTTTCTGGCCGCTGGCCTCTTCCGGCCTCACCTGGTCGTGCCTTTGGTTGTTCTCCTGGCGATTCGACGTTGGCGTATTCTCGCCGGCTTCGCGCCGGTCGCTCTGATTCTGGCTGGCATCTCCGTGGCCATCACGGGGTGGCGCGGTCCCGTCGACTACATTCGCTTCGTTCTCCGCGTGGAAAGAACAGGCGCGGGCGGTTTTGGCCCGCAAGCTGTACCGAATCTACGGGGTCTAATTGCGAACTTGCCCGGACTGAGCGCCTCCGGCCGGTTGACCGCCCTGCTCATCCTCGCCACGTCGATGGTTGTGTTCTTCGTGGCGCTGCGCCGGATTCGCAATGGCCGAGACTCCATGATTGTTTCGTCCAGTCTGGCCGCGGTCACGACCATCCTGATCAGCTTTCATGCGCTTTCCTACGACCTCACGCTGCTGCTACCGATGGTACTTTTCTTGCTTTCCACAGTAGTCGATGTTGAAGGGAAGAAAATCAACGCATGGACGATGCTGCTGGTCGTCCTCCTGTTCCTGACGCCGCTCTATATTTTCCTGGTGATCATGGTCAATCGTTTTTTCTGGTTTTCACTGGTTTTGCTGTGGCTTTATCTGAGGCTGATTCTGACCCCCGCTCCAGCGGAGGTGCCCGCCTGAGCACGAACGACTCCGCCGTTTTCCGTTCCTGGAAATTGCCGTTGCTTGCCGTCCTCTGCGCGGCGGGGATGTGGACTTACGCCAACCGCGTGCTGATTCCGTATCAGATCGCCGATGCCGCTGCGCACGGCCGGCCGCGGGGCAATCTTTCCGATCTGTACCCGCGCTGGATAGGCGCAAGGGAACTGCTCCTGCGCGGACGCGATCCCTACAGCGCGGAAGTCTCCCGCGAAATTCAAGCCGGTTACTACGGTCGCCCACTCGACCCGTCTCGACCCAACGACCCGCGCGATCAGCAAGGGTTTGCCTATCCCGTCTATGTGGTTTTCTTCCTCGCTCCAACGATTGGATTGCCTTTCGCGATTGTCCAGAAAGCGTTCTTCTGGATATTGGTTATTCTCACCGCTGCCAGCACACAACTCTGGCTCCGAGTCTTGCGCTGGCCGGTGCCGATGGGTGACCAGATCGCGCTGCTTGCGCTGACGCTGGGCAGTCTGCCCGTGATGCAGGGGCTGAAGCTCCAGCAGATGAGCCTTCTAGTCGCCGGCCTCATGGCCATCGCGATCGCGCTTCTCGTAGCGGACCACGCGGTCGCCGCCGGATTTCTACTGGCTCTGGCGAGCATGAAACCGCAATTCGTATTCCTGTTGCTGTTTTGGCTCGCCCTCTGGACCGTGGCGGATTGGCGGCGCCGCTATCGCTGGGCCGTTTCCTTTTTGGCTGCGATGGTCGTCCTAATGGCCGCCTCGGAATGGTATCTGCCCCACTGGATTCCCCGCTTCTGGCATGCGGTGCGCGAGTATCAGCGCTACACCGGCGCATTCTCGGTGATGGACAGCTTGATTGGCGCCCCCTGGAGCCGGATTCTCGAACTAGTGGCCGTCGCAGCCACCATGGGCGTTTGCTGGAGGGAGCGCCGGCAAGCTGCAAACGCCGGTTCTTTCGCGTTCACGCTCAGCCTGGTGTTGGCCACGACCGTCCTCGTAGTGCCCACCTGTTCGCCCCACTATCAGGTTCTTCTGATTCCAGCCGTGCTGGTGCTAGTCAAGGAGCGCCAGACGATTTGGCGCAGAAGCATCGCCAACCGCGCGCTCTTCGCGATCACAGCAGCCCTGATCCTCTGGCCCTGGATTTCGAGCCTTGCCCTGGCGGGACTTTCCTTCGTTTTGCCGCCGCAGACAGTCGAGCGCGCCTGGGCCATCCCTTTCTGGACCGTCACCGGGATTCCCGTGGGAGTAGCTGGCCTGATGCTCGTCCATTATTATCAGAGGACTACTGCCTCACCAGGGCCGCGCCCGTCGTAGAATGCTTGGGTGCCCGTGTCAGGCGCTGGCGTCTTTCCCTGACACGACGCCCGCAGGAGAATTCAGCATACATGTCGGCTTCATCGCATACGGGCATATCGAGCATCTTCCCCATCGCGATCTTCGTGCAGGGGAACGATCAGCAGACGCTGTCGCTGAATCACACTCCCTACACCGTGGGCCGCAAGGTCGATCGCGACCTGGTGATCGCCGACCCGCGTGTGTCCCGCGAGCATGCTTCGATTGTTTCGGAAAACGGCGAATTTTTTGTCGTCGACCTGAACAGCAAACACGGCACCTTCGTCAATGGCGAGAAGGTCGACCGCCACAAGTTGCAGCGCAACGACCGCCTGGAATTCGGGGCCCGCGATGGCTCCTACATGATCTTCCATCCGCTGCACACCACCTCGAACACGGCGCGCGAGTTCCTGAGCCAAATCTCGGTCATCCAAATCGCCCCCGAGGCCAGCGACCTTGAGAAGCTCACGCTCTTCATGGAAGCCGCGCGCAAGCTGAACACCATCGGCGTGCTCGATGAAATCCTAGTTACGCTGCTCGAAGCCACGCTAAAACTGACCCGCGCCGAACGCGGCTACATCTTCCTTCGCGACATCGACGGAAACCTAACGCTCGCCGCCGGACGCAACTCGAATGGCGAACCGCTGCTCGACGACAAGACAATTTCTCGTTCCGTGCTCGAAGGCGCGTTAACCTCGAACTCCGAATACCTGGTCACCGACACCAGTAAGGAACTCGACGTGAAGGAGCGGCAAAGCATCGTCGCCTTCGACCTGCGCACCGTGATCTGCATGCCGCTGCGCAAGCCGCTGGTGCAAACCACCCGCGCCGATCAGCCCGCCGGTGGAGAAGTAATGGGCGCGCTCTACGTCGATTCGCGCTTCGCCTCGCGCGATATCGCCGGCGTAAGCAAAGATATTCTGCGGGCGATTGCGACAGAAGCCGCCCAGTTGGTCGAGAACGCGCGCCTGGTGCAGGCCGAAGAAGCCGGACGCCGCTATCAGCAGGAGTTGTCGATCGCAGCCTCGATTCAGCAGCGTCTGCTGGCGGTGACGTTACCCGAAGTGCCTTTTGCGCGGGTGAACGGACGCAACCTGTCCTGCAAAGAAATCGGAGGCGATTTTTTCGAAGCCGTAAACACGCCCCAGGGCCTGGCCGTAGTTCTAGCCGACGTCAGTGGCAAAGGAGTCTCGGCCGCTCTGCTCGCTTCCATTCTCCAGGGGATGGTCTACTCGCAACTCATTTCCGGCATGCCGCTGGTGGAGATCGTCGACGCGGTCAATCGCTTCTTCACCTACAAGCACATCGGCGAAAAGTACGCGACCATGATCATCACGCGCCTGCGCAACGACGGCGATCTCGAATACGTCAACTGCGGACACGTTCCGCCGGTGTGGATCTGCGGCAGTAATAAAGAGGTGCTCCGGCCCTCCCACGGCAACCTGCCCGTGGGCCTCCTTGCCGATGCGACGTACTCCAGCGACCGATGCCAGATGCGGCCGGGAGACAGGCTGATCCTGGTGACCGATGGAGTAACCGAAGCCGAGAACGCCCGCGGCGATATGTTCGACACCGAACGCCTCGAGAGTGTGGCCGGGAAGAGCGCTTCGATGGAAGACGTCTTCGCCGCAGTCGCCGATTTTTGCGGAGGCACCCCGCTCAACGACGATTGCACGGTAGTAGAACTGTCCTACACCGGCAGCTAGCCGAGTCGATACCCGCCGCTCACACCCTCTCCAGCTTGTCATCTTGAGCGAAGCGAAGGACCTATGCATTTGAATCCGCGAGGCACGCTGCGGAGCGACCCGGAGTTGCACCTAATTTTGGGTGGCGCAGCGGTTTACCGCTGCGATAACTGGCGCGTTCTCAGTACCGGCTTTAGCCGCTGCGGTCAGACTGCGCCGTAGAAGGATACTTTTTCCGCAGCCTGCTGGAAAAGCGCGAACGTATGGTACTCGCTGGATGTGGCGCGTCGTCTTTTCTTAGGCCGTTATTGCACAACTTCATTGTGCCACGACGGCCACGTAGCTGACCAACTGCGGAACCGTGACTTGCACCTGCCCGCCAGCGTAAGTGAAAGGCGCCGGCGTATCCTCCGCATAATCGGGCGAGACCAGCGTGACCGACGCCGGGGCCTTTGACAGTGGGAAAGCGACGGCTACTCCGTCCTGCTCCTGGAATCCCTGAGAGTAGTTGTGGTTGATCAAATGGGCAACCGTGCGGCCGTCGCTCAACTGGGTAAGATTCGTCGTGATATTCGGAACCGATACCGTAACTGCGCCGCTCAGATCCTGCGTGTTGTGATAGAGCGCAGCATGAGCTGGAGCCTCATAGAACGCCGCGGTCTCTTCGAAAAGCGGCATCAGACCCAGCTGCGCAGCTGTCGGATCGCCGACCGTATCGAGCAGGTGCATGTTGAGATACACCGTGGCGGCCAGCGCTTCCGGAACGTACATACGCCAGTAGTCCTGCATCTCTGTGGGCGGAAGAGACAGGTAACGGCTCATGACCCCAGTCGGCCAATCGATGAAGGCGGCGACGGGAACGACGCGGCCATCGATGCGCGCCGACCGCTGCTTGATACTGAGAAAGGCTCCGAGCAGCGACTGCGTGCCATCGAGATGGCCGTCTGGCGTAAGCGGGCAGTAGTCGGCGGAAGTACCGCCGGGGCCGTCGGGATTGCCATCCCACAGCCCGTTCATCTGAAAATCGACAAAAGGGAAGACGCCGTTTGCGGTGATATAAATCTCGCGGCCATATTTCTGGCGGGCATAGTTGCGCAGTGTGAGAACGATATTCTGCCAGTAGACAAGGCTGGTATAAGTCCCGGTGAAAGTGCCGTTGTCGGGCTCGGGATGGCCTCCGCTCATGGCGCCCCACTCCGCCGCTAGCGGATTCGCCGAGTTCAGCGGATCCGTCTGCCAGCCATTCCTCGCCAGATGGCCGCGATAGTCGAAGCTGCGTCCCCACTGAGCTGTGGAAAGAGAGCAATTGAGTTGGTCGGCCGCTGTGACACCGAATTGCGTTTGCCAATCCGACGCGCTCAGGTTCGGATACTTTCCGCACAGAAACCCGCCAAAGTCGGCGACATCGGCGTCGTCGAAACCCTCATCGCCATCGCCGTACGTAGACCCCTCATAACTCTCGTCGGGTTCGTCGAAGAAAAGTCCGTCAACGCCGCCATCGATCTGCAGTTCGCCGATCCCGATGATGTATTGGCGATAGCTGGGCGAAGCCATGCTGCCGCGGTAGAAATTGAGCGGAGCGTGGACCACGGGCTGTCCTTGCGCGTTGCAAGAGACAACCGAGTTGAATTGTGACGGTGCCCGAAACTCGTCCTGAAAAAGAACGGTAGCAGTGGTTCCTCCGATAAACGCGATGTCATCGGCCTGGGCTTGGGCGGGATAGTTCCAATTGTAGTCGGACGATTGCGTCCCGCCGAGGTCCCAGCGCTGCCAGGCACGCGGGACGATGTTGGCCAGCATCTCGAGAACTTGCGGATCGGCCGGAAGATTCTGGCTCTCCTGACTGAACCCGAAGACGGTAAGCCCCGAGGGATCGCGAGTCCCGTAGACTGCCGGATCGATCTGAATCTGGGAGTAGATCCCGCCGCCCCCCGCGGGATTACTCGCTGCCGTTGTGGCGCACACCGATTGCGGCGGTGGTGGTGGCGGCGAGGTTGAATTCTGCGATGATGATCCGCCGCATGCGGCGAGAAAGAGGACCAGCGACCCGATGGCGCCGCAGTCGCAAACCCGACGATGGAAAACCCGACGATGGAAGACCCGACGATGGAACGATTGGGCCGATGAACCGAGGCTCAGCATCACGACCTCACGCGGGTCCAAAAATGAAATCCGGAACATTCTACCGAATACGGTCCGCGATGCGCGCCCGCGTTCGCCCTGAAGCATCGGAACAAACAGCAGATTCTTTCACCTGTCCTCATCTGGGGATACGGCTGTTTCTTAGGGGTTTCCTTTGACAGGAAGTCGCCGCTCGGGGAGAATGGCGTGGTATCCGTGTGGGCCAGGAAATCTAATTCACAATTTTGGAGAGAAAAAATCATGACGAAAACGATTGTCGTTGCTGTTCTCTGTGTGTGTCTGTCGTTTGCTGCCGGGATTGCGGTCGCCGATAAGGTTCGTGACTGGCATGACCTGGACAAGGTCCATAACCATGTGAACGAAGCCATCCATGAACTGGAAGTGGCCCGCGCCGCCAACCACTACGATATGGCTGGGCATGGCGCAAAGGCGGAAGAGCATCTGCGGGCGGCGGAGCGCGAACTGCACGAGGCGATCGAGGCGATCCGGGCAGAGCACTAAAAGCGGCCGGTCTTCATCCATCAGCCATTCGCCGTCAGTTGCGGTTTTCACCGGCGGCGAATGGCTGTTTTTCGTTTTTGGGGCAGGCCAGAGCCCACACCATCAGGCTTCCAGCGAAACCGGCATCTGCGCCAGCAGAGTGCTCGACTGCGAGGAGAGTGCTCCGCCGCCGAGAGCGAACTGTTGCAGGTCCTGCTGCAAGGTGGCGTAGGCCTGCTGCGCGCCCGCAAGGTTGCTGGACGTGAGGTTCTGGCCCACCTGGCTGAGGTCCTGGAGCAGGGAATTCTCGGTGCTTGAGTCTCCGCTTCCGCCGCCGCTGTGCTGGTGATGGTGGAAGTGGTCGATCGGGAGTTTGCCATGGACTTGGAAACCCTGTTGCAGAGTGGACAGATCTTTTTGAGCGGCGGAAACATTGCCGGACTGGAGATCGGTGGCAAGCTGGTTGAAAGCCTGCGTGATGGGAGTAAAGATAGCCGCAGAAGAAGTGGAGCTAGTAGAAGTGGCGGCTGTGCTGCCAGTCGGCTGCGAGAAAGCTGCCTGTAGCGCGGCGAAATCGGACTGCGAGGCGGACAGATTGCCCGACTGGAGATCCTGGCTGAGCTTTTGCATATCCTGTTGGTACGGATTGCTGGCCGCGCCTAGCTGGTACTGATTGTAGCTGCTGGTTAAAATCCCGGAGATGGACATTGATGTACCTCGATGTGAAGTTGAAGGAGCGTTCTGCGGGGAGTTCGCTGGCGAAAGATTAGTGCTCGTAGCCGGCGAAGTTCCGAGAGAACCTAGTGATGTTGAAGCACGCCCGATTCCATTCGCCCGGGCAACCGTGCGGAAGGAATACGGCAGCATTCTGTGACAGTTGCGGGCAATGACGCCCGGCCAGTTTGGCGCGGTGCGAAGCGGGTGGGCAAATCATGCCGGGATTGGAGTGGGCAAGAGTTGCCGAGCGCGGGCGATTGGCCCTCCAAAAAAAGCCCGATCAAGAACGTGGCGCTGGCCAGTCTTCGGCTGGTTCGAGTACGACTTCGAACGAAACTCGGCTCAATCAGACACGACGTGAACCCAGCGTACAATGTTTCGCGTGTTCCGTCGGAAAGGGAATCCGTGTTCAAATCGCCTCTTATCGTTCTCGTAGTGGTTGCGCTCTCATTGCCTTGTGCAATTGCAAACGCCGGCGACGATACACTACGGTCGCCATGGGATCTCCATCCGGTCGCCGCGACCGGCGAGCCCTATACTTGCCCAGCCCCGCCGCAACTCCCGCACGACTTCGCCACCAAAAGTTATTACATTGACAGCCACCATTCCATCGCCGATCCGGCCCTTAAGAAGAGGTACGAAGATTCCGTGGCGGCCATCCAGGATTTTTCCCGCGCCGTGGTGAAGGCGGCGGACGCTTATCAAACCAAGGGCAGCCGCGCCGCGGCCCTGTGCGTGTCCACTCTGCTCGGCGATGCCGCTAAGCAGAAGGCCCTCACTGGAAACATGGACGGGAGTCAGCCGAGTTACGTGCAAGGCTGGAACCTTGGCTCTTGGGCGGTAGCCTACCTCAAAGTCCGCGGGAGTGGCGTTGTTTCCAACCAGCAGTCGCACGAGATTTTGAAGTGGCTGAAGAAACTTGCCGAAGATAATCGCGACTATTACGAAGACAAGCGCCGCCGCCCCGGTGCGCTAGATGCGCACAACAATCACCTCTACTGGGCAGGTTTCGCCATCTCCGCCGCTGCCATCGCCAACAACGACCGCGGACTATTTCGTTGGGGCATGGACGCTTACCGGGAAGGCGCGCATGACATCCGCGACGACGGCACCCTGCCGCTGGAGATGGATCGCGCTCAGATGGCGCTGCACTATCATCTGTATGCGCTCGTTCCGCTGGTGCTGCTGGCGGAATTTGGCGAAACCAACGGTCTCGACCTTTACGCCGAGCGCGACTATGCCATCAAACGCCTGGTGGCCCGCTGCGTTGCCGGCTTGCAGGACCCCAGTTTCTTCCAGCAGAAGACCGGCGTCGCTCAAGTCACCACCCCTGAGATTCAGGCTTGGGAGATCGCTTGGGCGCAGCCCTACACGCGACGTTTTCCCGACGCCAAGCTCTCGGCACTCATAGCGCAAGCCAAGTGGCTGAACGACACCACCTCGGGCGGCCTGCCTCCTCCTTAGCCATTCAACGATTGGCGGCTGCAACCCCGAATTTTGAAACCAGCTCTAAACCCAATCTTGAAACCGAATTCAAAACCAGTAAACTTGTCCTCATGGCGCGAAACTTCAAAGATTTGTCGGAGCGCGAAATTCTGGCGCTGGCGATTTCACTGGAAGAAGAAGATGGCCGTGTCTACGCCGATTTCGCCGATGGACTGCGCCAAACCTATCCGGCAACGGCAACGCTGTTCGATGACATGGGCGCCGAGGAGTCGGGGCACCGGGCGTCGTTGATCGCAACTTATCGCGAGCGCTTCGGCGAACACATCCCGCTGATCCGGCGGCAGGATGTGAAAGGCTTTGTGCACCGCAGGCCGTTCTGGCTAACCCGTCCCTTGAAGATTTCCGAGGTGCGGAAACAGGCGGAGATCATGGAACTGGAGACGCGCCAGTTCTATCAGAAGGCGATGGGGCAGGTGACGGATGCCGGCATCCGCAAGCTGCTCGGCGATCTGGAGGAGGTCGAGCGCAAACACCAGGTGGCCGCGGAGGCGATGTCGGAGAGTATCACGCAGACCGTCCAAAAAACGGAGGACGAAGCCCAGCGGCGTCTGTTCGTGTTGCAGATCGTGCAGCCGGGACTGGCCGGGCTGATGGATGGATCGGTGTCGACGCTCGCTCCGGTTTTTGCGGCGGCGTTTGCCACGAGAAGTAGCCATGATGCGTTTGTGGTTGGCCTCGCAGCGTCGATTGGGGCGGGAATCTCGATGGCGTTCGCGGAGGCCTTGTCCGATGATGGGTCGCTGACCGGACGCGGCCGTCCAATGCTACGCGGCACCGTGACCGGACTAATGACGGCGGCCGGCGGAATCGGACATACGCTTCCGTTCCTGATCAAAGATTTCCATGTAGCGTTTATCGCGGCCGTGATTATCGTGGCCATGGAGCTCGGCACAATTGCGTGGATTCGGAATCGCTATATGGACACCCCGCTGCTCTCGGCAGCGTTTCAGGTGGTGGTCGGCGGAGTGCTCGTCTTTGCGGTGGGGATTTGGATTGGGAGTTCGTGAGGGAATTGGTAATTTGGGCAATTTGGCATTTGAAAGAGCAAGGCTAAGAGAAAAACTCTGCGTCCTCGCGCCCCCGCCCGCAATCTACTTCCCATGGAAGCAACGGATCGTCCGCCAGCATGGAAGACCGTGCTGGCCTTCTCCATCATTTATTTCGTCTGGGGTTCGACCTTCCTGGCGATCCGCGTAGGTGTGCGTGAGGTTCCGCCACTTCTTCTGGCCAGCATGCGTTTCTCCATTGCTGGCATTGCGCTTTTTACATGGATGCGTCTGAAGGGTACGCCGTCGCCGACGCGCCGTGAGTGGGCCGCCGCTTCGCTCCTAGCGATCTGCATCTTCGTGTTGGATTACGGCCTCTTGTTCTGGGCCGAACAGCGCGTCCCGTCCGGAATTGCCGCCGTCATGCTGGCAACCATCCCAGCCTTCATGGCGCTTTCGGAAATCCTTTTTCTGCGCACCCAGCGCCTCACGCCCCGGTTGGCGCTGGCTCTTTTGATAGGGATCGGTGGTGTGTCGGTTCTGGTCAGCCGTTCGCTAAGCGAAAGCTTCGGCGAAGCCCCCATTGATCACGAAGGCGCAATCGCGTTGGTAATCGCAGCGATGAGCTGGTCGATTGCTTCGGCTCTCACCCGCAAGTTGCCACTCCCTGCGTCAAAAGTCATGAGTTCCGGCGCACAGATGCTCGCCGGAGGAATCCTGCTGGCGCTGGCGGCAGCAATTTTCGGAGAGTTCCGCGGATTTCATATTCAAGCTGTCTCTCGCGGCGCCTGGTTCGCACTCGCCTACCTCATCGTTGCCGGTTCCATCGTCGGTTTCACCGCCTACGTCTGGCTCATCCATCATGAATCGCCGACCAAAGTCGGCACCTACGCCTACGTCAATCCAGTCGTGGCCGTGATCGTCGGATATTTCTTTGGAGGCGAGACGGTCGGTCCAAGAACCTTGCTCGGAACGCTTCTCGTGCTGGTCAGCGTGCTTGTGATTACCACCACCCGAGCCAGGAAGCCGGCGGCGCCGCCCCTGATGAAACCGCTGCAGGAGATGACGGAACCGTAGTCCTCTTAATTCCTGCAGGTTCAAGGACGAATGATCGCCGCTCTAGATTCGTTCACGCTTTTTTAACCTGTGATTCACATCACATTAACCTGTGCCGTCCGAACACGGCGAATACTCAAGGCTTACGTTGTATTCCAGGAGGCTAAAAGTGTCCGATCGTCGTTTTCTCCCCCTCGGGCTGATTGCTTGGGCGCTGGCGAGCCTGTTTTCGTTCACGGCCGCGGCACAACCAACCGGCAAGATTCAACACGTTCTACTCATCAGCATTGACGGCATGCACGCGCTCGATTTTGCCAATTGCAGCAAAGGCGTTCCGATTTACGGGAATCAGACTTACTGCCCGCATCTGGCGACCCTTTCCTCCACCGGAGTGCATTACCTGCAGGCGCTAACCTCGAAACCTTCCGATTCCTTCCCCGGGCTGGTGGCCCAGATCACGGGCGGAACGCCGCGTTCGGCGGGAATCTTCTACGACGTCAGCTACGATCGCGCGCTATCTCCTCCGAAGAAGACCACGCCTTACGGAATCGTCGGAGGCGCCAAGCTTTGCCCCAGCGTGATCGGCACGCAGGTGGGGTTCGACGAAGAGATTGACTACAACTATTTGAAACTCGACTCCGGCGTTGCGAACGGCAGCTCCGGGATCAACGGAATCAATCCGGACTACCTGCCGCGCGATCCGAAAAATAACTGCGCGCCGGTATATCCGCACACTTACCTCCGCGATAACACGATCTTCAACGTGGTGAAGAATGCGGGTGGTTACACCGCGTGGTCGGATAAGCATCCCTCATACGACTTTACCAATGGACCGAGTGGCGATGGCGTCGACGATTTGTGGTCGCCGGAAATCAACTCGATTCCAGTGGCGATACCTACGGTGCAGGGTTGCAATCCGCTTCCCGACCCGGGCGCTGCCACCTCGTCGAACGCCTGGACCGACAGTTTCCAGAACATCCGCTGTTACGACCAGTTCAAAGTGCAGGCGGTACTCAACTGGATTGACGGCAAAACGCACGACGGAAGCGCCACCGCGCCGGTGCCGAACTTGTTTGGCATGAACTTCCAATCGGTGAGCGTCGGCGAAAAGCTGGTGGAAAAATCACTCAGCCTGACGGGCGGTTATGTCGACGCGCTGGGAACGCCGAGCGATTCCTTGTTCGCCGAGATCCAGTACGTGGACACGGCGATTGGCCAATTTGTTTCCGAGTTGAAGAAGCAGGGACTGTCGGACTCGACGCTGATCATAGTGTCGGCCAAGCATGGACAGTCGCCGATCGATATCAATCGCGTGCTGCGCATCCCCGGAGATGTTGCAACGGATGAACCGCCATCGCAGATTCTTTCACCTGCCGGCGTCGGGCCCGGCCTGCCGGTGGCGCAAGCGGACGAAGACGATATCTCGATGCTCTGGCTGACCGACCAAAGCCAGACCGAGAGCTTCGTGGCAACGCTGGCCCTGCTCGCGAATGAAAACCTGTTTGGCCAGGGAGAGATTTTCGCCGGCCCCTCGCTCACCCTGCAATTCAACGATCCGCTGACCGACTCCCGGACTCCGGATATCATCGTCGCTCCGAACGTCGGCGTCATCTACACGGGCGGCACCGGCAAAGTCGCCGAGCACGGCGGCTTTGCCTACGACGACCGCAACGTTCTGCTGATCGTCTCGAACCCGGGATACAAGCCTGCGACATTTAATGATCAAGTCGAGACGCGGCAGATCGCTCCGACGATCGTGAAAGCTCTCGGGTTGGATCCGGCCCTGCTGGGCGCGGTTCGGTCCGAGCATACGGAAACCTTGCCCGGGCTGCCGTTTACACAGAAATAAGTGGTGGGTTGAATTGGGAGGAATGCGGGGAGCGTGATGCTCTCCGCATTCTTTGTTATCGGCAATTAGGCGTCGTACCGCGCCTAGTACCGGTTTTGCTCCGCCCAGAGGCGAACCTGCTCCTCGACCGAAAATCTTTCCGCCGTCGGCCGGACAAACTTCGATTCGAGAAAGAACGCGTGCGCCTCCAGGGGGACCAGGAAATGGTATCTCGTGTTCACAAAGCTGCGCACGAAGAGCTCGGTATAGCGCTCCAGTCCCAGCACCTGAAACTGGACGGCGTGCACCAGCGCGTGAAATAGAGAGCGCTCCGTGATTCCTTCGTTGAAGACCAATACATCGAGAAAGGTCAGAGAGCTCATGTGAGCCAACTCCGGAAAGTTCACAAAGCCCAGCGCCTTCGCTTCCGCGTAGAACGGCGGGTTCGAAACGCGCTGCCCGTGAAGTTCCACGACCTTGACCCGGTCAAGCAGGTCCGCTGAAAAACTAGGGCTCATGCGGGCCTGGTGCTGCTGACTCAGCGGCGCGGCCGATGGCAGATATTGGTCGCGCTGCTCCCGCAGGTAGGACGAAACGCGTTCCACCGCCTGCAGGATCTGCTTGTCGGTCAATCCAGCGGCGAGCGCGGAAACCGGCTCCTCGGCGGGGATATGCTTTTCGATGGACGAGAAGTATTCGTTCAGCGCGCTTGCGGTCTCGATCGACTTGCGCAAGATATCGCGGCGCCCGTAGCGGGCCAGATGTTCGGTGGAAAAGTGGAGGCGAAGCTTGTAAGTGGCGCAATGCGCGCTCAGCAGTTCTGCCTGGGCGTGCTGTAATTCCGAGTTCATTTGCAGGATGGTGATTCCATCCTCCGGCTTATCGCTTAAGTACATCTACAAAACTCCTGGTGGAAATAGCCCCCTGAGAGAGGAGGGTAAGTATTGTTTACTGCGTGCGTTATTATGTTAACGACGTACACGTAATTGCGCGCAGGCCGTCCCCTCGTATCTTTCGGACCTTTCAAACTTTTCAAACCAGGGGACTTGAGCCAAACCGGGGTAGACTTCTAAAGCCGCACTCGCCAGCGGATGGCTGCAGGCCAGTTCCCGCACCCGCAGCATACCTCCGGCAATCCCGCCTGCCACAAATTGGGGGAGGGGAGGGGCTGCAGTTGCTATTAATACCGCATTATGTGTACACTGTCAACATAATTCGCGAACCGCCGTCCGAAACAAGAAGAGGAAAGAAAATGGCGCGGCAACCCGATCCTGACCTCGAGGACCGTATCCTCAATGCCGCCCGTCAGCTCTGGAAAAAAGGCGCGGGCAAGGCGCTCACCATGCGGGCGGTGGCCCGGGCCGCGGGCACGAACACTCCGGCGGTCTACCGCCGCTTCCCCCACCGCGACGATATCCTGCGCGCGCTGTTGCAAAGAACCAGACAAGACTGGCTCCGGTTGGTGGCCGCTTCTGCCTCGGTGGAAGAAGCCTGCGAGCGCTACCTTGACTACGGCTTGAACCATCCCCACGAATACGAACTCTATTACCTGCACGAATTCGAACTGATTCTATCGGCCAAGCCCGCCCGCAGGGTGACTCTGAACCAGACCGTTAAGCAGGAGCGGCCGGTGGTGGAGCTGATGAAAAGCAAGCTGGCCGCGCAACTGGGCGGAACTCCGGATGACCACACGCGTCTGGAGCTCGCCCTGTGGGCATTGCTCCACGGAGCCGTGATGCTGCTGATCAGAAAGACGATCCCGCCGCAACATACGGAGGAAGTCCGCTCGATTTGCCGGACTTCCGTGGATACGCTGTTGCGCGAGGCTTCCCGGAAGTAAGAAAGAACCTCAGTTCTTCGAGAATGGCTCGTCGCTCAGGCATAAATGCTCCGTGGGATAAGTCACTTGGGTGGAGTCACGATGCCCTCGATTTGGCGGATATGGTTGACGTCGTGCCCGGCGATCATGCGGACAATGTGCTCGATCGATTCCTGGCCGCGCTCGGCATGCTGGCCGTAGTGCTTCCACTGCTCGGGAGAAAGCGATTTGAGCAGCGCGAGATTCGCTTCGCGCACGGCGCGCTGCAGTTCGACGGATTTGCGAGGATCGCGTTTTTCATAGTGTCCAGCCCTAACCCAGGCGTCCTGGTCGAAGGCCTGGACGGGCGCTCCGGGAGCTCCGAGGATGGAGCGCATGCGCCAGCCGACTACGATTTCGACGTCGGCGAGGTGCGCCAGGATTTCGGCGACGGACCATTTATCGGGCGCGGGGCGTTTGCGGAGTTTGGCGGTGGGCACTCCCTTAATGAGGCGAGCCAGTCTTTTCGGGGTGGCGGATTGAACTTTGATCGGGTCTAGCCCCTGGGCATTGGCCAGGATGCGCTGCGTGTATTGCTGAGGGGTTTCGGACATCTGGAATCTCCTTATCGTTTTGTGCAGTAAAGAGTGTGCCTGAGAACTCGTTTTCGGGCAATCCGATGTTTCAACATCCGGTGCTGCAAATCCGACTCCGGTTGAAGAAACCTTCGATAGCCCACCCAAAAGGCCAATTGAAAAATGGATTGTGAGTCTGTATCGTTCATTGACCGCAGGTCAGGGGCTTGGGAAGGAGTTGGGCCATGGAAGGAATCACGAGCAGTCTGGCGAAACCGGCGCAGATGAGGCGGGACGCCAAGCCGCGTCCACGCTCAGAAGCGAAGCGGGCGCGGATTGTGGAGGTTGCGATCCGGCATTTCGCCGAGCGTGGCTATAGCGCGGCGCGAGTGGAGGACATTGCCGCGCAGTTAGGTATTGCCAAGGGATCGGTATTCCAGCATTTCAAGAGCAAGGACGGATTGTTCTTCGAGGCATACAAGAAGGCGGTCCAGTCGTTTCCGAAATACATGCAGGCTCCGGCGGCGGTGCAGGAGCGCGGGTTCTTTGAACTGCTGCGCTACTGGCTGGGGCGCACCGAGAATATGGTGCGGGATAACTGGTCGTCTTACCGGATCTATCTCGTGGGTAACTATGGAACCGACCTGGCGCTGCGCAGGGAGATCAACCGCTTTCTGGTGGCCGAGGATCCTTATGGATGGCGCGAGTTAGTGAGCTTCGGAGTCAAGCGGGGGGAATTGCGATCGGATCTGGATGTGGACATGATCGGATCGATCCTGGAGTGGACGATGGACCGGTTTCAGGATGCGCTGCTCACCGAGGAGTTAGACCCGGGGCTCTTCCGCAAGTCGGGGCCGGTGCCGGAACAGAAAGAAGCGCGGATGGAGCAGTTTGTGGAATTGTTAAGGCGGGCCATTGGATCGGAAAAAGTGCAGATTACAGGGAAGAAAGCGTGAAGGCTGGGGCGACCGTAGAGCAGATACTCGCGAGTTATGGCGACAAGGCGCCACTGGAGGAGGCCTCGACGATTCCAGCGCCATGGTATGTGGATGCGCGAATCGCGGAACTCGAACGGCAGACGGTTTTCTCGCGGACCTGGCAGGCGATGGGGCGAGCGGACCAGGTGGAAAAGCCGGGACAATTCGTGACCGCGACAGTGGCGGGCGAGCCACTGGTGGCCGTGCGTGGGAGTGACGGCGTTCTGCGGGCGTTTTATAACGTATGCCGGCATCATGCGGCGGCGGTCGTGACCGAGTCGTGCGGCCAGGCGTCGATCTTGCATTGTCCTTATCACGGATGGAATTACGGCCTGGATGGGACGCTCAAGGGGATGCCGGAGTTCGATGGAGTAAGAAACTTCGAACGCAAGGACAATGGACTCGTCCCGGTGAAGGTGGAGACGTGGGAAAAGTTTGTCTTCGTGAATCTGGATGCGGAAGCGGATCCGCTGGCTGAGTTTCTCGGTGGAATTGTGAAGCGCGCGGCTCCGTTGGAATTAAGTAAGTTGCACTACTTTGCCACTAAGACTTATGACATCCACTGTAACTGGAAAGTGTTTGTCGATAACTATTTGGATGGCGGCTATCACGTGCCGCACCTGCATAAAGGACTGAGTTCGGTGCTGGATTACAAGCAGTACACGATCGAGAATGAGGGCCGGTATTGCCTGCAGTCAAGTCCGATGGTGATTTCGGACCAGGATGTGGCAACCGGCACGACGCGCAGGGGTGACCGGGCCTGGTATTTCTGGCTGCATCCGAATTTTATGTTCAATTGCTACCAAGGGTACCTGGATACAAATCTGGTGATTCCGATTGCTGTCGATCGTTGCCGAGTGATTTTCGATTTCTACTTTAGCGACGTGAGTGAGGCCGCGCGCCCCTACAACGAACGGAGTGTCGCGGTGGGCAATCGAGTGCAGGACGAGGATTTGGGAATTTGCGAAGCGGTGCAGAGAGGCCTGCAGTCGCGGGCTTACCGAGCGGGGCGGCTCTCGGTGAGAAGGGAAGCGGGGGAACAGTTGTTTCATCGGTTGCTGGCAGCGGACTTGAAGAACGGTCTGGCGCGGGCGGCGATGGTGCCGGCGCAGTAGCGTCTAGGAGCGCTGTCGGGCCGGCGTGAACGCGAGCCCCGATACGAATCGCGTCTCCACAACGAGCCCTAGTGTGGTGTCCCGGAAATTTGTGGAGTAAGTCTTGCGCCTCTGGGAAGGGCACGGCTTTCAAGCCGTGCCGAATAGCGGTCAATAAATACGAGGGCTTTAGCCCCTTGGGGTTACTGAACCGTCGGCGATCGGGGGCCAGTAATTATGCAACGAATTTACGGGACACCACCCCAGCGGCCTGCAGAAAAGACGCGATGTTCCCCTTGATTTTGGGTGGCGCAGCGGTTTACCGCTGCGATGAAATATTTTCAGTACCGGCTTTAGCCGCTGAGGTCAGACTGCGGCACAGAAGGCAATTTCCCACGCCCGCTAGGGGACGAAACTAAGTTCTATGAGTTCTCTGCTTTCCTGCGGAGCCGGTACCCATCTCCATTTCTCTATGGCATCGAGGGCGGCTTGCGCCAACACAGGATTGCCCCCAGTCACATGAGTGGACTTCGCTTTTCCGCTAGGCGCGACTACGACTTCCACCTTTACGGTTCCCCTGATTAGCATTTTTCTGGCTAGCTCTGGATACACTGGTTCCACTCGGTTCACGATCTGCCGCTTTATTCCCGGCTGTTCCTGAGCGCGAGAAGAGGATAAGAAACATGCGATCACTGCCAGGCAGAGCACCACAAAAGCGGCCACAGCGCCGGGTCGCGTGGATAACCTATTCATGGCAATTAGGCTATGCCGAATCGGCTCCGCCGCGAAGGTAACCGGGGTAACCAAACCCCGCTCCGCACGAATCCGGCAAGCCCCAGGGTTCTATCTGCTTTGACAGAGTGCTATCTTCATTAAAGTTGCTGATCGTCGCGAGAAAACGTCCATGAATATTGTCAAGGCTACAAAGAAGTTTGAGGATTGGCTGGGGTTGCACATCCGAATTGTGGAGCCCGATTTGCGCTTCAAGCACCAGCAGATGGCGGCGTCCCTTTTTCCATTTTTTCGGGCGACTTTCTATCGCTGGGTGCAGGTATGGCCCGAGGTATGCGAGGAACTGAATCGAGCGCCGCGCCTTTTGTCGGTGGGCGATCTGCACGTCGAGAACTTCGGCACCTGGCGAGACAGCGATGGGCGGTTGGTGTGGGGAGTCAACGATTTCGACGAAGCCTGTCTATTCCCCTACACCATGGATCTGGTGCGGCTGGCGACCAGCGCCTTGCTGGCCACGCGCGAAGAACGTCTGGCCATGAAGCCGAAAGAGTCGGCAGCCGCGATTCTGGCCGGATACGAGCACGGCCTGGAGGATGGCGGCCGTCCGTTTGTGTTGGGCGAGAACCATGAGTGGTTGCGGGCGATCGCCGAGAGCAAGCTGCGGGATCCGGTCGTGTTCTGGCAAAAAATCGACCGGCTTCCCGCCGCGAAGGGGGAAATCCCCGAGAGCGCGCGCGAGGCGATTGAGCATCAACTCCCCGAGCGCGGCATGCGCTACCGACTCGCGCGGCGAGTGGCGGGGCTGGGGAGCCTCGGGCATCTGCGGCTGGTGGCGATCGCGGAGTGGAAGGGTGGCCGCTTGGCAAGAGAAGCGAAGGCGCTGACTCCATCGGCTCTGCATTGGCTGAATCCGAAGCGGGCGCCGGCGGAGATTCTGTACGCGGCGATCCTGCGGCGGGCGGTGCGCTGCTCGGATCCGTGGTTGCAGATGCGGGGACACTGGATCGTGCGGCGCCTGTCGCCCCATTGTTCGCGCATCGAACTCGATGCGCTGGCTACGAGTCGAGGGGAGTGTCGTCTGCTGGAGGCCATGGGGAGAGAGACGGCCAACATTCATTTGGGAACGGAAGAAAAACGAAGGGCAATCCTAAAAGACTTGCGCGGACGAAAAGGGAACTGGCTCATGGCAGCGGCGCAGGCCATGGCCGTCGCGATGGAGAAAGACTGGCGAGCGTGGAGGGAGCGCCGGCAGAGCTAGACTTCTGCCGGCGCCTTATTGGAGTGACAGTCCGTGCGTGGACTCAGGTGGGTCGAAAAGCTGAAACTCCAGTGCGTGGGGTTTGTTTTCAGCTCCGATGGTGATGAGGGCGTCGAGAATGCATTCCAGCGTTTCAGGAGAACCCGACCAGACCCGCGAGAAGGACTCGCGATGAACCGCCAATTCGCCGACCAGCCGGCCCACCGAGCGCGTGGCGAGATCGAGATCGGTCGCCGTTAGTTCGCTGCCCATGGGCAGCGGAGGGTTGTATCCCGGAGGAAAGCGAAGGCTGGCCTGGGTCAGCCAATGCGCGATGAGCGTCTTCAGATGTTGCCGGCAGCAGACGCTCTTCATGTCTTTCTGCGCCGCCAGCGAGGAATGCCAGGAGAGGATCTTGAGCCGGTCGAGCCATCGATTCTCGACCACCAGGAACCATCCGGTGTGGCGAACCGTGTCGAGGCCGCAAACCGAGCAAGGCGGGCGTTTTGTGCTTGGATAATCCATCGTCGCGTCCCTTTGGACAATTCCGTCAGGCGCTGGCTGCGGCGCGGGTCAGGAATCGTGGACTCGCGCGCTCCCCGATCGGGACCGTCAGCATCCCGAGGTTGGGGTCGAAACGGAGAGTGAAATGAGCCGAGCAGGCGTCGCACAGCCAGAAATGTTCCCGCCGGCGGAGCTTTCGCCGGTTGCCGTCGAAAGCGGCGTTCAGGTCGGCAGGGAACGTTTCCGCCAGGAACAGCTTGCCTTCGCGCAGCGAACGGAAGGGAACCGAGCAGGCGGGGTTGGCACACTTATGAAGCATGGGCTGGTCCAGTCTTCTCTTCTGTGGAGTTCGGCCAGAGAGCTCTAGGCACACTGCACGCGGGTGGCCGAAGAGTTTGCGCGCACATTGGAAATTAATCTGCCCGCGTTTGCAGTGAGTTAGATGGTGGGAGATTGGTCAGACGGACGCGGCCCCGAGCTCTGCTGACGGAGAACAGTCTCCGCCGCCGGATGGTCGTCATTGGTTGGCGACCCGGTGTACAATACCGGCATTCAATCCTGGGTCTGCGGGGGTATGTGATGATGCTCGGGAGAATTTCAACCAAACTCTTCGTCGGAATCGTAGCTGTGGCCCTGGCCACATGCGTCTACACTTTAGCTCAAACCAAGTCAGCACCAGTAGACCCGGGCGTGCGCGGCGGCCCATCGGGCGCGGGCACCCCGCTCAAAGGTCTAACGGCGGACGAGACTGCTTTCTTCCTCGATGGGCAATCCCGGTTCGCCGAAGTCGAAGTAGTGAACAATGGTCCGAACACCGGCCTCGGCCCTCGCTTCAACTCCAACCAGTGTTTTTCCTGCCACTCTCAGCCGGATGCAGGCGGCACGAGTCCGGCGAAAAATCCCCTCTTGGAAGTTGCCCACTTGAACGGGGCGAAGAACACCGTGCCCTGGTTCATCGTGCCAAATGGACCCATCCGTGAAGCGCGGTTCAAGAAGAGCAACGGAGTCGCCGACGGCTCAGTGCACGACCTCTTCGTGATCACCGGGCGAACCGACGCCCCCGGCTGCAACATCGCCCAGTTCGATTTCCTGCCCGCCGGAGATCCGCTCACGGGCCAGCATGGGAATTCGAACATTATTTTCCGCATTCCAACGCCGGTCTTTGGCGCAGGCCTCATTGAAGCGATCCCCGACTCGGCCATCCTCGCGAATATGCAGGCCGACGCATCCCTGAAATCGGGGTTGGGTATCTCCGGGCACCCGAACGCCCACCTAAGCGGAAATGTGAACCGCAGTGCGAACGATGGGACCATTACTCGTTTCGGCTGGAAGGCGCAGAACAAATCCCTCCTCATGTTCGCCGGCGAGGCCTACAACGTGGAGATGGGAATCTCGAACCAGCTTTTCCCGCAAGAGCGCGACGAAACGCCGAACTGTCTCTTTACCCCCACTCCAAACGACACTCTCAACTTCACCACAACTCCCCCTACCACCGGCACTCCGAGCGGCATTTCGAACCCTGCCGTCATTTCCGACATCGAAGCCTTCGCCAACTTCATGCGCATGCTGGCCCCGCCTACTCCCGCTCCGGCCACGCCGTCCAGCGAGAAGGGACGCGCCACCTTCGCCCGGGTAGGCTGTGTCCACTGCCATACCCCGTCGTTTAAAACCGGCGCAATGATAGCCAGCGGTTCCTCGACCAGCCCCAGTGCCGCGCTCTCCAATCAAACGGCGAATCTTTTCTCCGACCTTCTAGTCCACCACATGGGTGAACGCCTGGCCGACGACATCACCCAAGGCGCCGCCGGCCCCGACGAATTCCGAACCGCTCCCCTCTGGGGAGTAGGACAACGCGTCTTCTTCCTCCACGACGGAAGGACGAATGACCTGGTAGAAGCGATCAAAGAGCACAAAAGCCACGGCAGCGAGGCCAATAAGGTCGTCGAGCACTTCGAGAGGCTGAAGCCCCAGGAGCAGCAGGAGATTATCGACTTCCTGCGCTCGCTCTAGCCGGAAGAGCTCTCGCAAGATCATTGGCGATTTTCGAACACCTACGGTCCCTCGGAGCTATAATGGCCGTGAGATTAAGGAGGTTTCTATGCGTATCTCCCGCCGTCTCCTGCCCCTTCTTCTGCTGATCTCAGCATGCGTTGCGCCGGTTGTGGCCCAGTCGTCGCCGGACAAGACTCCATCTTCTTCTCAGCCTCAGCTGCACGGGCTCGTTGCGCCGCCGGAGTTTCGCGCGCACGCTCTTCCGCAACCTCCGCATGTCCTTCCGCTACCTCCTAACGCGCTGGATCCCCAGGACTATCGGTATCGGATTATTGAGCGGGCCAGAGTTCGTGACGTTGAGCCCCAGCTTCTTTTTGACCCTGCGCTGGCGCAGGACGACACGGACTGTTACTTCATCCGGAGCTATCGCGTAAAGCGCGACGACCCACACTCTGACGCGACGAGACCCGCAGGCTATTCCAAATGCCAACCCGCCGCTCGCTTTCAGGTGAGGGCCGCCGTGGACTCGCGGGAGATCGAGACTCGTTGAGTGCTACGCAGACTTGAAGATCGCCCTCAGACTGAAGGAATCACAGATACCGGCGAAAACCGTCCGCACCTGAAACTACACAGAACCGCCATTTATGCGCTAGCTCCTCGCAGGCTGCGGAAAAACTCCGATTCACGCGGGGTTCTGGGAAGGGCACGACTTTAGTCGTGCCGTAAATCGTTGAAAATGTTTCGCGCTTCAGCGCCTGAGGTGAGCTTCTTGCGGCCTTGTCGACTTTTTCCGCTAGCTCCTAGTGCACGAGCCAGGCCGAAGCGGCCACCAGAACTCCCGCCGTCCCTATCAGCAGGCCAAGGCGCCAGAAAATTCGGCTGCCCGAGAGCAGGGTGATCGAGGTGATCACCAGCGCGACCTCCAGGAAGACTTCTCCCAGATCGAAGCGGTCGGCTTTGCGGTGTGTAAGCGCGAATTCCCCCTCGAGTGCGTGACCTTCGGCCTCAAGCTTTTTCTTCTCATCTTTGTAGACCGCGACTTCGGCGCGGATTTTCTCCTCAAGTTTGGAGGCGCCGTCGGCGTCTTTAGAGGCGACCACGCCAGTCAGATCGGCGAACAACTCGTCGGTGTGAAGGCGAATGTTTTTGGCCTGGAAGTAGGCCCACTGGTCGGTGACCTTATTCTGCAGAATAATTTCTTCGGTATGGGTGCGATGGCCAAGCAAAGACACGGTGGCCACTAGGACGGCCAGCACGGCCATGGTGAGCGTAACGGGGGCAAGGTCGGGATGTTCCCGAGCGTGTTCAGCGTGCTCGTGCAATTCATGAAGTTCTTCAGACATGTCGTCAGGCTCCTATCTAAACTTGGTTGACGGAGAGACGGGCGTCCCCGCCCGGCCGCCGTGCTGCTGGCGGGCAAGGCCCCGTAGAGTCTCCCTCGCAAAACCCGTCACGTAGCGGCGAACTATGAGGATAACCCAAGTTGCCTATTCTCCCATCACTTTAATGATGACTCGTTTGTCGCGCTGGCCGTCGAATTCGGCGTAGAAGATCTTCTGCCACGGGCCAAAGTCGAGTTTTCCGTTGGTCACCGGCACGATGACTTCGTGGTGAATGATCAGCGATTTCAGATGAGCGTCTCCGTTATCTTCGCCGGTCTGATGATGCTGGTAGTTCTCGCGGAAGGGCGCAAGCGTTTCCAGCCACGCGTCGATGTCCTCGATGAGCCCGCTCTCGTTGTCGTTGACATAGACTCCGGCGGTGATGTGCATGGCGGAGACCAGGATCATCCCGTCTTTGATTCCAGACTTCTTGAGGGCGGACTCGACCTGCGGCGTCAGGTGAATGTAAGCGCGCTTGGTTTTCGTGTGCAGAGTCAGGTACTCGGTGTGGAATTTCATGCTTCCACATTTACCACGTGGAGGGGTTGTCGTGCCGGGGAAAAGTTCGAGCCTGTCGCACCCCCTGGAAAACCCCCACCCCTGTCACCCTGAGCGGAGCCAGGTCATGCGCGAAGCGCATGGCGTGGCGTAGTCGAAGGACCCCTACCCCTTAAGGCACATAAAACGTCATCATTTGATGCTATAATCAGTGCCATGAGAACAACCGTTGCGCTGGATGACGATCTCGTACGCACCGCCCAGGAGTTCACCGGGGTAGCGGAGAAAACGGCGCTGCTCCGCGAGGCGCTCAAAGCCCTCATCGAGCGGGAGAGCGCCCGCCGATTAGCGTCCCTGGAGGGCACCATGCCGAAACTGAAGAATATTCCTCGCCGCAGGCCAAGGACGAAGTCGAATTGATTCTCGCGGATACCTCGATTTGGATTCACCACTTTCGTTCGGGAAACCTTCGTTCCGGAAACAAGGAACTGCGGAAGCATCTGAACGAAGGTCGGATTGTGATCCATCCGTCCATCATTGCGGAACTTGCCCTTGGCTCTTTGGAGGAACGAACAAAGACGCTTGCCCTGCTGGACCTTTTGCCCCAGGTGCAAGTGGCGCAACTGAGCGAAGTGCGGCGAATGATTGAGGCTCGTCGTTTGTACAGCCTCGGCATAGGTCTGACCGACGCCCACCTGATAGCCTCCGTCTTCATCAATCCGTCCACGCTTCTGTGGACAAAAGATAAGCGCCTCCGAAAAGCGGCGGAGGGGTTGGGGATTCACGCCAGTCTGGCTTAAATGCCATTTGAACGGGCAGCGTAACGCGAGTTTTCTTTTGACGGACCTGGCCGGGACACGGCGGAGGCACTTCTCGAAAAGCGCGAGAAGTGGCGCACCCACTGATTGATTCGGTCACTGCTATAAAGATAAGCCCGCGTTATACTTCCCCGTTAAATTGACCTACCCGCCAGCGATCTTTAAAAGGGACTGTTGGTGAGCTTGCCCGATTAGGTGCGGACGTGAAAACACCAGAGGAACTAGTGGAAGAACTGGAACTCGCGGCTAAAGATTCCTTAGGGGTGAGACTGTTTGTTGGCTTTGAGGACAGCAGTATTGTTTTGCCTTTGTATCACGCCACTGAAGTTCTTCCAGACGGTCGAGTGGTCTTTGAAAGGGACCCAAATTTCTTGTCGGTGCTTAAAGAAGCAATCGCCAATGGTGGGGTTCCATCGGATGGTCTCGTAGTCAGACCAAGGAAAGGGCGGGCGAGAAGTGGCCCAGCAAACCGCCGATTCTACGAATGGACTGACCGCGCCGGCTGGCTCTCCATCACCACGCGCAGAATGCGGTTAATGCGCGTCTGGTAGCCTTTACCATGACCCTTGAGCCAAGCGAGCACGTCCGCGTCGAGGCGAATCGTCAATTGCCTTTTCTCCGGAGGCCAAGCCATTGTCGCTTTCTTGAAAAATGTCTTGTCGAGGCGCGGAATGTCCGAATAGTCGATATCGGCATCCTTCATGCGGTCAATCCGCGCCAAGTCGCTCTTTATAGATTTTTTGCTCACGCCGATTCCCCTTCCTCATGGAGATGATGCGCGTTCCTTCATCGCGCGGCGCATGGGCTATGACCACCAAACGCCCGGCCAGCAAGCCCAAAGTGATGAGCCGCTCTTCTCCGTAGTCGAAGCGGTCGTCTTCGAAGGTGACGCAAGGTCCAGAAAACACCTGTTCGGCATCCTCGAAGCTGAGGCCATGCTTGGCGAAGTTCTTCCGGTTCTTCGCCTCGTCCCATTCGCAGTTCATTCCTGCTTCATCTCACTGTAACGCTTTTTGTAGTTACAGGCAAGGCCAACGCAAGCGCGGACCGACGTACCCACATTAGCTTACCGCATCGACTCTTCGATCTCCGAGATCCAGTCAGGCCGCTTGAGCACTTCGCGAGGTTTAGGTCCGTCGGCCGCTCCGACGATGCCGTCGCGCTCCATAAGGTCGATAAGATGAGCAGCGCGTCCGTAGCCGATGCGCAATCGGCGTTGCAAGAGGGAAGTGGAGGCTTTCCCGAATTCGATTACAAGTCGCACCGCATCGTTGAACAGCGGGTCGTTATCGTTGTCATTGTCGTTGGCGGACAGCTCTCCGGAATCGCCGGCTCCTTCTGGCGACTCGCGATCTTCTTTGGGCGCTTCGAGGAATTTCTCCTGATACTGCGCCTGACCCTGCGTCTTCCAGAATTCGACCACAGCCGCGATTTCTTTTTCGGTCACATACGGGGCGTGCAGGCGATGAACGCGCGCCGAACCGGCAGGCAAGTAGAGCATGTCGCCGCGTCCAAGCAGCGATTCGGCGCCGTTGGCGTCGAGAATGGTGCGTGAATCGACCTTGGTTGCCACGCGAAACGAAACGCGGGCAGGGAAGTTTGCTTTGATGAGCCCGGTGATCACATCCACCGACGGACGCTGCGTGGCTAACACCAAGTGAATGCCTACGGCTCGGGCCATCTGCGCTAATCGAGTTATCGACTCTTCCACGTTGTGGCCGTCGAGCATCATTAGATCGGCTAACTCGTCGATTATGATGACGATCTTTGGAATAGGTCCTTCGTCGGCCGTCGCTTCCTCGCTGAACAGGCTGGGCGTGTCGTCAAACAGCCGGTTATAGCTGTCGATGTTGCGGACGCCCTTGGCAGCCAGCAGTTTGAGGCGCCGCTCCATTTCGCGGACCGCGTTGCGCAGCGCGTTCGCCGCGAGCTTCGGCTCAGTGATGATGGGCGTGTAGAGATGCGGCACGCCTTCGTAATTGCCAAGTTCAAGCCGCTTCGGGTCGACCAGCACCAGCCGCACTTCGTCGGGCGTCGACTTATAGAGAATCGACATGATCATGGCGTTGATGGCCACGCTCTTCCCCGTGCCGGTCGAGCCAGCGATCAGCAGGTGCGGCATGCCGGCCAGGTCGGCGGCGGCGATGCGTCCGTTGATGTCCTTGCCCATGGCGACGGTGAGTTTCGATTTCGAGCCGAGGAATTCCGGCGACTCGATGTTCTCGCGCAGCCAGATGATTTCGCGCTCGCGGTTCGGTACCTGGATGCCGACCGTGCTCTTGCCCGGCATGCGTTCGACCAGGATGCTTTCCGCGCGCAGCGCAAGGCAGAGATCGTCGGTAAGGCTGACAATGCGGCTGTACTTGATGCCGGCTTCTGGTTTGAATTCAAAGGTGGTGACGACCGGGCCCGGGTTGATCTGCGTGACTTGGCCGAAGACTTCGAATTCCGCATACTTCGCGGTCAGAACCTGGGCGATGAGCTTGAGTTCGTCTTCGTGGACGGATTGCTGCTCGTCGGGACGGTGCAGCAAACTCGACGGTGGGAGCTTGTAACTGCCCGCGATTTTCGGGAGGATCGTTTTCGGCCGGCGCTCAGCGTCGGCGCGGTCCGTGACTTCGACTTCGATCGCGGCGGCTGCAGCCGGCGAATTCTGCGGCGGCGGCGTGACCGCATCGTCTTCGCCGCCCTCGGCCAACATGCGCTCTATGCCGGTGCGAGGGCCCGAAGCCGCGGACTGCACGCCGGGGATTTCCTGGTCTTGACGCGGCGATTCCTGACGGAGAAGTTCGGGGCGTGCGGCTTCAGAACGGGATGCAGCGGGACGCGCCGGCACGAGCTGCGCCGTGACGATTGGCTTTTCGGCGCGGCGTTTTTCCAGTTCCTTTTGTTGACGCTTACGCTCGCGCTCGTCCTGCCAGTCCTTAAAGCGATCTCTCAGCGCCACGAAGAAGGCGAAGCGGGTCGGTGCCCAGAGTTCAATCGCGGAGAACGAGAACGCCGTGGTCAGGTAAAGTGCGACGGCCAAAACCGTTGTGCAGACAATGTATGCACCAGCAACGTTGAAGTAGCGGATTAAGACGTCTCCGACGATGCGCCCGACCAACCCTTCGCTCGGAATGGCGCCCATCCAGCGAAAATGGCCCGGCAGAATAGCCAGCAGCGCGGGCACAAACAGCAGCAGCCAGATGGCACCGAGCGTCTTCGCCACTGGAGTCTGCACGGCGCGCGAGCGGAACCAGCGCGCTCCGAGCATGGCCAGGAAGATGGGCAGCAGAAACGATCCAACTCCCCAGAATTGAAGGACGAGGTCGGAAAGATAGGCTCCGAAGATGCCGATCCAGTTGCGGGCTGCGTGCGATCCGGTGAGGATGGAGGCGCTGTTAAGCGACGGATCGAGCGGCGAATAAGACGCCAGCGCAAGGAAAAGGAGGAGCGCGGAGACCGACAACAGGAATCCGACAAGCTCGTTCAGACGCCGGTTCCGAGTCGGAGCAAAAATCTTCGTGAAAGATGTCATGTGGCAGCGACGGCGATGCTTCCGAGAAGCTTACCCCACAGCGCCGTGACGTGGCCAGAGCTTAATAATTATGACAAGAAGGGGCAGTTCGGGCAATGCGGGAAAAGCGACGGGGTGGCGAGTTGGGTTCGGGCGGGAATCGCGAGGGTCATTAAGTGCAATTGATTCCATAACGATGGGAGTTCTTGCCGATGGTGCTTTAGAGTTTGGGCGGGGCGTTCTTAGGAGTTTTCCGCGTCAACTTCCGGATGAGAAATTCTTGAAAAAGATTTTCGGCGGCGGTTTCGCCAATCCCGAGTGCTCCGTTTTCGAGCGTCAATCCCGCTCCATTGCGATCTTGCGAGGGATAGTAGAGATTTGAAATGCCGCCCGCCGCAAGGTTTCCGAGGATATTCGAGTAATTTGCCTGCCAGTGTCTATTGTCGCCCTTGCAGATCACTGAATTCGCGATCGCATACAGAAACCGTGACGGCATGCTCCCGCTTCCTTTGTAGAAATAACGCGGATCTTGTTTCAGAAGCGATGGCAATATGGCGCTTCCGATGAACGTGCCCGCGACCGTGTCGGTGTAGTCGGCGCCGAAGCGCTTGCCATAACCTTGCGCCCCTTGCCCATATCCGGCGAAGTGATTTTGTGCCTGCTCAACTCCCGCTGCGCCTCCCACAAATACGAGGGTGAATGGATCGATCACCGTCCTCCAGGCAAGCTTGAATTTTTGCTTGGAGGTGAGGGGAGCCGCGTTGCGGATGTAGCTGACATAAAAATTTGGAATGACGCCGAGCACGCGCTGCTTCTCTTCAATCTTAATCTCCGCTTCGGCCACTTCGGTCTGCGAGAGTCCGACCTCAACATCAGTGACGGCGGCAGCCACTTCCAATGCGGTCTTCGGTGCAACGTAGTTCTCCCCCGGATGCAGGATTCCAGCGGAGGTTTGCGTCGCGAATCCCGCCGAGACAATTATGATCTCGAAGGGTCCGGGAGCGATGTTGGCGAACGAGAATTGGCCGTCTTTGCCCGAGAGTATCTCTTGGCTCGGGGATTGACCTTCCCGTGTAAGTCTCACCCGGGCTCCGGCGACGACGGCTCCACTTCCGTCGACGACCGTGCCGCTGATGCTTCCCGGCAGTTGCTGATCGGGCGCTTGCCTGCCGGCCGAGGCCGTCCCCTGAAGTTCCGGAGTGCGTTGTTCCGGAGCGGGCGCGGGCGTTTGCCGAGGGGTCTGCCCCTCGCAGGGCGACGGGCAAGCCAGCGCGGCGTACACAAAGGCAAAAGCTATGACTCCAGATTTGAATCGAACGGGCATGAGTAAAATTCGGGCAAACGACAGACCGGGAGCCACTGCCCGTTCGTGTCTCGAAGCCCTGTATTTACCTTTGATGCTTGAACCCCAATAGCCAAGGCTGGTTTTAATTGATCGCCGGAATAGAGCGTCTCGAAGACCAGGCCGCCCTCCGCCATTGTTCGTTCAATCGTCCATAAGCCTTCAGCGTCCGATCATTCCCGCCGCCCAAGCCAGCACCGCAATTCCAATCACAATCCGATACATCGCAAACGGCGCGAACCCGCGCTTGCGGACGTAGCCCATGAACCAGGCGACGGCTCCGTAGGCGACGATGAACGAGACGACGAAGCCGATGGCGAGGATGACCCACTGATGAGGCGTGATGGTGGCGACGCCAATGGGATTTTCATCCTTACCGCCGTGGATCGACTTGAAGAGGGTGTAGAGCGTGGCCACCGTCATGGTGGGGATGGAGAGGAAGAAGGAAAACTCGAGCGCGGCGGCGCGCGACATTCCTGCCAATTGTCCGGCGGCAATCGTAGACATGGAGCGCGAGGTGCCGGGGAACACGGCGGAGAGAATCTGGCAAGCGCCGATCCAGATGGCTTGCCCGCCATGGATGTCGTCCATTTTCCAGGTGTGAATGGGCGAACCGGCCGCGCCCGGTCCAGCTTTTTCCCAGGGCGCTTTCATGGCGTCGATGATCCACATGACGATGCCGCCGATCAAGAGCGCTCCGCCCATCACGTAGAGACTCTCAAGGTTCTTGCCAATCACTTTGGTCAGCAGAAAAGACGGAATCGCGGTGACCACGAACGCGATCATGACCAGGCTCAACGGATGGGTCAGATAATCGCAGTCTTTCTTCTCGCCCTCGGGAAAGGTCGAGAAGAGCGTGGCAATGTGATGACGAAAATAAATTGGCAAAACTAAGATCGCGCCTAACTGGATGACGATCGAATACATCTTCCAGTAGCCGCTCGACAGCGGCACATGCAGCAGGACTTCAGAAATGCGGAGATGGGCGGTCGAACTGACGGGCAGAAACTCAGTGAGTCCTTCGACAATTCCCAGTAGCACAGACAAAAGATACTCGTTCAAGTTTTTTCTCCAAGGTGAAGGTTAATGTAGAGGAGTGGGAGGGGCCGTCGGAATCTTGGGTGCAGGCTTGCCAGACTCCGCGTATCTCCGGAAGAAACTATCCGGTTTCCACTCGGGGCGATGGTCGCCGTTGGCGATGTTGATGAGCAAGGCTCTGACAATCTCTTCGTATTTCGCGGCGGCGGCCAGGTCCACGGGCTGGTCCACGTCGTCGGAGGGCGCGTGATAGCGCTGGGTCAGCCAGTCTTTGAAAATCTTCACCTCGGGCGTGCCGGGTTCGGGCGCCACGCTCATGATCATCGAGGGTACGCCGTGGCGAATAAAGTTGTATTGATCGCTGCGGATGAAAAGATTGCGCAGCGGCTCGGGATCGGGCTGAACTTTGACGCCCAGCGATTGCGCAATCTCGCGGGCGCGATCGCCCAGGTCGGAATCGTCGAGACCAAGCACGGTCAGCAACTTAAGCGGCACGATGGGCAGAAACATGTCGACATTGACGTCGGCGACAATGGATTTGGCCGCGATCGTGGGATGAGACGCGAAATACTTCGAGCCGAGCAAGCCCTTTTCTTCGCCGGTGAATAAGACCAGGAGGATCGAGCGCCGCAGCTTTTCCGGATTCTTCTTGAAGCTGGCGGCCATGTCGAGGACGAGGGCGCTGCCCGAGCCGTTGTCCATCGCCCCGTTGTAAATGCGGTCGCCGTTGATCGGCTCTCCGATGCCGATGTGATCGAGGTGGGCGGAGAGCACCACGTATTCATCCTGCAGAGCGGGATCGCTGCCGGGCAGTTTGGCGACGAGGTTGGCCGACTCCACTTTCGTGAGTTCAACTTTTGTCTTGGCTGCGAGCGAGACGGCGAGCGGAAAGTGGGGCAGCGGCTTGCGATCCTTGCCGAGCGCGGCGATTTCTTCGAACGTGTGGCCCGAGCCGGCAAAGAATTTTTCGGCGCTGGCGGGGTTGACAGTGACGGCAAGTTCCGCGCCTTCCGTTTCGCTGATCAGCGGGTAGTCGAGATCCATGGTGGGATGGGCGCGGTTGAGCGCCATGCGGGACCACGGGATGTCCATGGAAGCGGGGTTGATCAACGTAACCGTTCCGATGGCGCCGGCGACGCGCAGCACTTGCCAGCGCTCGGCCGCGGTCTGGTAATGCGAAGCGAGCGCGCCTGGAATCTCCGATGGCGATCCGGAAAAGATCACGACGATCTTGCCCCGGACGTCGACGTCCTTGAAGTCGTCATAATTCTTCTCACGGACCTTGAGCCCATAGCCGACAAAAACCAGCGGCGCTTCGACCTCGGGCGCGGGCATGATGCGCGTGCTGATGATGGCGTCTTCGCCGAGCGTGAGCGGCTCGCGTTTGCCGTCGCGGATAAGAGCCAGGCTGCTATCCTTTTCGACGATCTGGCGGGAGATAAACTTGACGGGCTGGTAGAAGCCGTTAACGCCCGCCGGCTCTGCGCCCGCGTTCGTGAGTTGCTCGACGGCGTATTTTTGCGCCTCTTGCTCGCCACGGCTGCCGGTATCGCGGCCTTCAAGCTTGTCGTCGGCCAGGAACTTGATGTGATTCCACCAGGTCTGGCCGTCGAAATGAGAAGCGGTCTGGGCCGCGGCGGAAATCGCCAGCAGCAGCGTGAGCAGTATTGTGTATGACTTGATTCTCATAGCGTCCCTCGCTGGGCGAAGATTTCTGGGCGAAGATTTCTAGGATAACAGGAAGCGGCGCGGAGGGAGGTTCGAACCGGGCAGGGCAACTCTTTGGTTTGACCGCAAGATACGGATAGCACCGTCCGTGCTGAAGCCGGTATCGTCTGCCCATGCACAAGACGATCGACCCAACCATCCTCTATTTCGGAACCCCCGTGGCGTTAATCAGCACGTTAAATCCGGACGGCTCGCCGAACCTCGCCCCGATGTCGTCGGCGTGGTGGCTGGGCTGGAGTTGCATGCTGGGCTTGGGCCAGATGGGACAGACCTCCGACAACCTCATACGCACACGCGAGTGTGTCATCAACCTGCCTTCGGAAACGCTGGCGACTCATGTCGATCGCCTCGCACTTACTACCGCCAAAAATCCTGTGCCGGACAAGAAACGTCAGTGGGGCTACCAATATGAACCGGACAAATTTGGCGTCGCCGGGTTCACTGCGATGGAGTCGCAATCGGTTGCGCCACCGCGGGTGCGCGAGTGTCCGGTGCAAATGGAGGGCATCGTGCACGATTTCCGTCCCTTCGGCAAGAACGTTAGCGCGAACGCGTTCGAAGTGCATATCGTGAAGCTGCATGTCGACGAAGAACTGCTGACCGGCAATGGCTCGCGTCCCCACATCGATCCGGTGCGCTGGCGCCCGCTGATCATGAGCTTCTGCCGATTTTTTGGGTTGGGCGCCGAGGTGCATCCGTCGCGCCTCGCGGAATCGGATTTCATGAAATTCGTAACCCAGGCAACGGCCCAGCGACCAGCGCATTCGTCTGGCACGGACGAACGGAGATAATGCGCAGTCGAGCCCCAAAACACGGAACAGCAAATCAGAATGCGTAGCGCAGCGATTCGGTCACCGAGTTGGCGTGAAAATAGCGCGGCGCCGAAGGCCCGACAAAAGAACCCTCGGCAATCGAACCCTCGTTGTACTGGTAATAATTCCAGCCCATGTTCAAGGCCAGCCTATGGCCCAAATCCACGCTCACATTGGCCAACGGCTGCTGGTACTTGTACTGCGCGGTGCCAAGAGGTTGCAGAATGTTGAACTGCGGCACGCTGCCCTCAACGCTGGTGATGCTGTACCCCACGTTGGCCGTCACTCGTTTCTCCGGCTTGAACCGGATCGCGGCCATTCCGAAATTGGTGTGGTTGGTGTAATACGAGTTGGCCATCAGGTTATTGGCCGTATCGTTCCCGCCACAATTGTTGTTAACGGCATTGGTCACGAATGGAAGTGTCACTCCAACTGGCGGCGTGTCGGCAAAGCAGATGATTGCATTCTGGATCACGCTGTTGAAGTTGTACGCCAAATCCAGTCCGAAGCGTTCGCGCGGCGCGAGCGACGCGGTCAGCCCGTAGTTTTGGTTGTGGCCCACGTACTGGGTCTGTATGTCGGCGTTGGATTGTTGCAGGATGTTGACGGATCCGCCCAGGGTCGCCCACGGGCGTGGTGTGTAGGTCGTCTGGAAACGGTAGCGCCCTTCCTTGCGTGGCGACATGCGGACGAACACGCTGTTGTAGTTCGTGTGCTCCAGATCGAAATTCAAGCGCAAAGCATGGGTGGGCCGCGCCCAGAGCCCGAGCAGCGCCGTTTTCTCCAGGCCCACGAAATGGTCCAAGTCTCCGGGCAGATAATCGTTGAAATGGTTGAACTCCCGATCGCCATAGCGGTAACCGATGCGGGCCCCCGCTTTTTTCCATATGTCCCAGGCCAGTTCGGTCTGATTTCTCTTCCAGGTCTGGTTGAAGGACGACAGGATCGCGGTGGGCGTCGTCGTCGCTGTGGTGGCGCTCAGCGGAGTCAGCAGCGTGCACGTAGCGGTCACCGTGCAATCATTGTCGGTCTCGGTGAGATTGCCATTCTGAGGAATGCGATAGGCCCAAAAATAGAATTTCTCGATCAGGCGCAGATGCCGGGTCAGATGCAGCGTAGCCTCGAGATCGAGCACGTCGGAAATTCGGTTCGCGCTGGCTGTCCCGGTTCCGGTGAAGGCGAGGGTGTGGGTTCGCGTGATCAGACCGGCGAAATTCTCGTCCAAGGGCGTGCTCATATCGGCGGAGCTATAGGAAAAAGAACCGAGCACCTCTAACTTCTGGAAGTAACTGCTGCGCAGACTGATCCGCTCGGTGGGCGCGGAAGTGCGAATCCGCTGGTCTCGCGAATAGCTGAAGTACGCGCTGCAGTTGTTGTTGGTCAGAACTCCGCCAACAATCAGAGGGGTTCCCGCGGGCGCCCCGGCACAAGGTTCCTTGTTCACAGTGTCGATCGACAACCCCAACTCCACCGGAGTTCCGGTGGACAGCAGCGCCGGCGCGAAGGGAGCCAGTTGATAGTCCGTATCTCCCTTGTAGTAATCGAAGAACTGGTCGTAGCTGAGGACGGTTCGCGGCAGAATTCTCCAGTCCACCCCGAAGCGGTATGAGTTCATGGTGGTGTTCCAGTCCTGGAAGAGCAGAGCGTCCGTGCCCTCGTGGATGCTGCTGTACGAAGGCCCGGTCATATTATTGTGCGAAAACCCCACGCGGAAGCTCACCCGCGACTGCGGCAGCAGCGTGAGATCGACGTCGCTCATGCGCCGCGTCGTATCGAACAGGTGGGGCGAGTTCAGTTCCTGAATCGTCGGAGTAGAAGTCGATGGATTCAGCGGATTCGCCAGCAAATCGTAATCGGAAAAACTCTGATCGCGCCGGAAACTGGCTTGAAAGTTGTACCACTTGTTCTTGTCTGCCCGAAGCCGCAAGGCGTTGTTGGGATCGCCTCCCCATCCAAAGCTGTTGATGTAAAGATCGTCGAACAGAATGCCCTGGTGATCCACCGATTGCATCGAAAGCGTCTGATCGAGAAACCGCGGACCGGTCTGCAGATTCACCAAGGTGTCATACATATCGCCACTGCCGGTCACGTCGCTGGACCGGTAGCCTAGCTCACCCGACGAGTGAATCAGATAGCCGCCGCTGGTAACGCCCTCTGGCTCCCCAGCCGGTTTCTGGCCAGCGCTGGAAGATTGCGCAAAGAGCAGCGATGGCGACAGCAGCATCCAGGCGCCAGCCAGCACAGCGAGAAGCGCCACGCATCCGGAGTTCCTGCGGCCGCAGACGGCTGCCCCAACGGGGACGGGCGAGACACCCGTCCCCGCTCCGGCCCGTCCCCACAAGACCGGGCTACGTTGTGGACTAAGTTCTCTTGGCGACGGCATCGGTTCCCCCTCACTTGAAAAAAACATCGCTGAAGTTGGAGCCATGAATCTGGTTATGACACATGGTGCAGGCCTGATACTTTGCCGATTGATTGTGTGCCGGCCCGGCCGGCCCGCCGGCCGTCAACTGGCTCGAGAAAGTGTGGCACTGCAGGCAGAGCATGTTCACCGGCATCACCTTGAGAAGCCGGGGATTGGTGGACCCATGGGGCGTATGGCAAGCCGTGCAGCCCTCCGTCTTCACCGGCACATGCTCGTAGACGAAAGGCCCCTGCTTGTCGGCATGGCACTTGTAACAGACCGCGTCCCCGCTCGGCAGAGCCCGCACCTGCCGCACCGTTGCCGTCCCATGAGGGTTATGGCAGTCGTTGCATTCGACCAGACCCTCGTTGACCCGGTGGTGATAGGGCTTGGCGAAATCCGCTTTGGCCGAGGTGTGGCATCCATAGCACAACTGGGGCTGTTTCTGGACCAGCAGATGCTCACTTTCTTTGGCGTGATGAGGATCGTGGCAGTCGACACAGCCGACGTCGCTGCTGGAGTGGGCGGATTCCGCAAAATGCGACTGCTCGTGAGCTTCGCCGTGGCAGCTTAGACAGCGAGCGCTGGTCTCCTGCCGGGATCGCCCATCGAAATTGAAGATCTTGGTTTTGTCGCCGCCGCCCGCCACGTGCTCCGCCCCCGGACCATGGCAGCCCTCGCAACCCTGGTGCGAGGGGCCGCCCTCCTTATTAAGCGTGGTCTTCCAGTGCGGCGTCTTTTCCCAGACGTTGTAAATCTCCTCGTGGCAGGTCTTGCAGGTCTCCGCTCCCACGTACTTGGAGCCTTCGGATGATGGCGCGCCGGCCACGGGCGCGCTGGCCGATTGCGGGCTCTTGTCGGCAACCTGCTGGCGAGCCTGGCTGGGAGCAAAAACGGCGAAGACGAAAAGTCCCAGAACCGGTAACAGAAGAATTCGAGTAGTCCGTGAATTTGCTGGCATTAGCACGCCCCCCTCCGCATCTGCGGTTTCTCGGGAATGTGTGAGAAAAGAATGCGATCCTCTCCGAAAAGTGGCTAAGCTTACTCCGATCACAATATCGACACTGGTCAATATTGCTCACGTCCCGGAAATTGAAGCTTGCCCATCCGATCCCGTGATCCCAGCCGCCCAGGTCTGCTCGGTCGCAGTGCGAAGCGCCCTTCTAGTAACCAGCAGAGCGTATCGAAGATCGCTCGCGGTTGGCTGTGACGCCTGAACCGAAAAACTGTGACGAAATTTTCTCGCGTAAGCCCGGCTTCACGGATGCACTGCGCTGCATCCCTTGACAATGAGTATAGTGTGTTAGTAGACTAGACACATTGATGAACCTGCGGATCAATTTCTCGTCCGGCGTGCCCATCTATCTGCAACTGATGGAGCAGATCAAGCATGCCGTGGAAACAGGCGCAATCCGGGTTGGCGAGCAGTTGCCTACCATCCGCAGCATTGCCGAAGAGTTGACCATGAATCCCAACACCGCCGCCCGGGCTTATCGCGATCTGGAGCGCGAAGGCGTCGTCGAGGTGCGGCACGGAGCCGGAGTTTTTGTGGCGGGGCCGCGAATGTCTTCCGCAAAGACGGATGAGATTCGAAAAGGGGCCGAAGTTCTGCGCCACGCGATGGAGAAGGGCATGGCGCTCGGTTTGTCGGAATCGGAACTACGCCGGATCTTTGAAGATGAACTTTCGCGGTTGCCAGACAACCCAACCGCGACACGGAGGCGCACTTGAACGACACTATCATCGCCACTCACCGCCTTTCGAAGACTTACAGTGGCCATCCAGCCTTGCGAGGCCTCGATCTTGCCGTGCCCTGCGGCTCGATCTACGGTTTTTTGGGCCGCAACGGCGCCGGAAAAACAACCACAATGAAACTTCTATTGGGGATGCTTCGTCCGGATGCCGGGGAGATCCGGTTGTTTGGCGAAGCGATCGAATCGGAGGCGTCCTCTATTGCGGCGCGCCGCCGGCTGGCTTTCGTCAGTGAAGACAAGGAACTCTACAACTTCATGACCGTGGGCCAGACGATACGGTTTACACGCCCATTCTTTCCTGCATGGCGGCGGGACCTGGAGGAGAAGTATCTCGACTTGTTCCGCTTGCCCCGGGAAAAAGCGGTGCCGAAGCTTTCCAAGGGAATGCGCACGCAGCTTATGTTGCTGCTGGCGATGGCGCGTGGCGCCGAGTTGCTCATTATGGACGAGCCCACGGGCGGGCTTGACCCCGCGATGACGGAAGAAATCCTACTGGCGCTGGCAGACCTGGCCGCCAGCGATCGAACCACCGTTTTCTTTTCATCGCACCAGTTGGCGGAAGTCGAGCAGATCTGCGACAACGTTTGCATCATCGACGAAGGGCAGGTTGTGATCGACGGCCAGTTGGACGACCTGAAATCGCAGTACCGGCGAATCCTTTTGGTCTTCGATGGGCAGCCGCCGCGGGAACTCGCCGCCTTGCCCGGAATCGATCACCTGCGCCAACGTGGCCGAACCGCATCGCTGCTGGCGCATGTGGATGTCGACAAACTGTTGGATCGCGCGCGCGAACTCGGAGCGCGCTCGGTGGAAGTCCATCCCGTAACGCTGAAAGAACTGTTTTTGGATCATGTGAGGGGGGAATAATGCTCTGGTTCAAGGCTTGGCTTGAAACGCGTTGGCGCTTCGGATTAATTGTTGGAATGATCTTGCTGGCGTGGCTCGCACCTTTATGGCTGCGCTCTTTCCATTTACGGTTGCCGCCGGGAGTAGCCGCGTCCAGGATATGGTTGGGCGTACATCTCGGATCGCTCATTATTTACGTCTATTCGGCGATTTTTCTGGCTGGTTCTGGCATCAATAGCCAAACTACATATGGCGCGACATCGGGATTTCATGGCTCCATGCTGTTCACTCTGTCCCTGCCGGTTTCGCGCCGGCGGCTGCTCTTCGTGCGAGCGGGATTGGGAGCTATTCAGACGAGCGTTCTGGTTGCCATCATGGTCGGGTACACGTTGTTGCAGCGGCCGGAATCCACAAGTGCCCTGCAAGCCCTCGTGTTCCTGACTCGCTCCATCGTCTGCACCATGGCTATCTATGCCTCGTCGGTGCTGCTGGCCTGCCTGCTCGACGAAATGTGGCAAATCATGGCCGGATTTATGTGCTGGATCGCGGTCCTTGCGCTGGGGTTCAAGTTCAATGCGGTCTCGCGGATCAGCCCCTTGCGAGGCATGAGCCTGATTTCATATCCGATCGCGGCGCCGATGCCGTGGACTCCACTAGCAGCGTCCCTTGTATTTGCTGGTGTTTTGCTGTGCGGTTCAGTGCTGGTGCTTCAGCGAAAGGAATTCTGACTCCATGAACAGCGAAACAGCCAGGCGCTGAGAGCTAGGTCTCCGACCGCTTGTTTTTGTACCAAGGCTGGGTGCCCCGGTCTCGATTTTGAGACCTGGGAGACCACAACGCTTCAAGTGCAAATTCACGCGGTCTGAGAGCTAGCGTCCGGCTTCAAAACGATAGCCGATTCCGCGCAGCGTCTTCAAGTAGCGTGGATGCCGTGGATCGCGTTCGATTTTCTCCCGCAGGCGCCGCACAAAGACGTCGATCGAACGCGGCGTCACGAACGACCCTTCTTTCCACACCGCGTCAAGCAGTTGGTCGCGGGTAAAGACGCGTCCCCGGTGCCGGGCCAGATATTCGAGCAGCCGGAACTCCCGGACCGTAGTCAGCACCGTGCTGCCCGCGACGCGCACGGTCATCGAAGCGATATCGATTTCCAAATCTCCGACCAGAATAACTTCGTGGCTGGGAGCCTCCGGCTGAACCCGGAGAACGTTGCGGACGCGCGCAATCAACTCGCGCGGACTGAAAGGCTTCGTGATGTATCCATCGCCGCCGGCGTCGAAGGCCTGCAGGCGGTCCGGCTCCTGAGTTCTGGCCGAAAGAAAGATGATGGGCGTCTTGCCCAGCCGTTCGTGCTGGCGGATCTGGCGGCAGAGATCGAAGCCGCTGATCCCGGGCAGCATGATGTCGAGTAGAAACAGCGCTGGCTGCGCCATGGCTGCCTGCGGAACCACCGGCGCTCCGGAGAAGAACGTGGATACCTCATATCCGGCGGTTCGCAGGTTGTGCTCGATCAGCTGCGACACATCCGGATCGTCTTCCACGACGTAGATCAGATCGGGGTCACGCGGTTTGCCTGTCGCCTGCAAAGAATCCATGGCAAAAGGAGAGCCCTCACGCGCTCTCAAAGAGCTTTGCTTTGATAGTCGCCCAAGTTGAGGCTAGAGGGACTGTGTTGCGGCAATGTTGCGCCAATGTTAAAGGAGAGTTAATTTGATCGGGGTGGATGCGGACCAAAGCGCCAGCCAAAGCTTTGCCGCCTGCCGGTTTGCTACCGAGAACTGAGAACCGCTCCCCGCGATTTTGCTCTGCCCTCTGCCCAGGCGTTACACTGCGAGATATGAATACCGCCAACCAACCGAATGTGAAGTTCGTGCAAACCCCCGATTACCGCGAGTCCTACTCCAATAGCGTTCAGATTCGGGTGAATGTCTGGGATTTCTTCCTCGTTTTCGGAACCATGCAGCAAAGCTCCGAGACGCAGGTGGAACTGCGCAACTTTCAGGGGATTTATCTCAGCCCGCAACAAGCCAAGGCGCTCATGGCGCTATTGGAGCAGAACGTGTCCAACTACGAGTCCGCGTTCGGCGAGATCAAGCTCGATCCACGCGCCCCGGGTGGGCAAATTCACTGATGCGCCGTTCTCTGCTGCACCCTTCACTGCTGCACCGTTCAACGACGGCTGCGGGGCCGGCGGCGCACTCCGATGCAAAAACGCAATCTCAATCGACGCCCTCCGCCTGGGCGCAGCAGTTTCTCTTGTGCGCGCTCTTTTTTGCTGGATTGATGCTGCTGCATGCGCCCCTTCTGCGCCTTCCATATTTCTGGGATGAGGCTGGATATTACATTCCCGTCGCGCGCGATTTATTTCTCACCGGCTCGCCGATTCCGCAGTCCACGCCCTCGAACGCGCACCCTCCACTGGTAATGGCGTGGCTGGCGCTGGCCTGGCGCGTCTTCGGATACTCCACGCTAGTCACGCGCACAGCCATGCTGGCGCTGAGCGCGTTCTCGCTGCTGGGACTGTTTCGACTTTCAAGAATCGCCGCCAATCTCCCCGTGGCGTGGGCGACAGTCGCGTTAGTAGCGCTTTATCCGGTGTACTTCACGCAAAGTTCCATGGCGTTAGTAGACTTGCCTGCCGCCGGATTTACGTTCTGGGCATTGGCCGCATATATAGAAGATCGTCCGTGGAAGCAAACGCTATGGTTCTCGCTGGCGGCGCTCGCCAAAGAGACGGCGATCCTGGCTCCGCTGGCGTTGTTTGGTTGGGAACTCCTTGCTTGTCTGATTCAGCGGCGTTGGCAACAAGCTCGTGTGGGGACGGGCGCCCTCGCCCGTCCAAGCCGAGCAGAGCTCGGCAGCCGTCGGCCTGAAGAAACTTATTGGAAGAGACTTATTCCGCCCGAGCACAGACGCACGTTCTGGCCGCATCTGCTCCTTCCCGTCGTGCCACTGGCCGCCTGGTACGCCTTTCACTACGCGAAGACGCGCTTCCTCTTGGGCAATCCCGAATTCTTTCGCTACAACGTCGCCGCCACGCTCAATCCTCTGCGCATCCCGCTGGCTCTCGTAATGAGGCTCTGGCAACTCTTTGGATACTTCGGCCTTTATCTGCTAACGATAGCGGGTTTGCTGGCCATGCTTCGTCCGCCGCAAGTAGAGAAAACAGAGAAGAAGAAAGAAGGCGCAGTTTCCCGGCCGCGAATCCCAATCTGGATACAGGCAGCATTTCTTTCCGTCGTGCTCGCCTACCTGGCCTTTATGTCGGCAGTGGGCGGAGCGGTGCTGGCTCGCTACATGCTGCCGGTAGTTCCGCTAGTAGTTCTGGCGCTGGTCTCGACTCTCTGGCGCCGCGCTCGCTATTGGAAATTCATTGTGGGAGCGGTCGCCATCGCCTTTGTCGCGGGCCTGTTCAGCAATCCGCCGTATGGGTTCTCTCTCGAAGACAATCTCGCCTATCGCGACTACATTGTGCTGCACGCGGAAGCCAGCCGTTTCCTGACGATGCAATATCCCGGCAAGCGCGTCCTAACCGCATGGCCGGCATCCGACGAACTCACACGGCCGTGGCTCGGCTATGTCAGTCAGGGTTTCCGGGTAGTGCGGGTGGAGGATTTCTCCGTCTCCGAGATGGACGCGGTGGCGCAGGCGCGCGGCCAGTTTGATGTGGCTCTGGTCTTTTCCACGAAGTATCAGCCGCCGCATCCGCTGTTTGGAGTTGACAATTGGGCGGCGTGGCAGCAGATCAAGGAAAATTTCTTCGGCTACCATCGCGACTTGCTGCCCGAAGACATAGCCCAGCGACTAGGCGGAACGATCACCTATCGCAAAGAACGGAACGGACAGTGGATCGCAGTGATTGCGGTCGAGCGGTGAGCCTGGGTTGTGAGGGCTATAGAGATTTTTCAACAACCGTCAAACATACTTATTCAAGGTCCTTGCGGGTACTGGGAAATGTGCGGACTATGAGGCCGCGATCAATCTCAGTTTTGGACTCACGTCCTACCCTGGCAATATGGATCGTGTTTAGCAGAATTTGGTTCTGCGAATCGAACGATATTCCAAGCAGAATGAGGCCGGGATCAGCGCCAGCCTGCCAGATGTTGCCTTCAACGGTCTGGGCTGCGGTTGTGTGGTACTCGCCTTGAAAGACGTGGCCACCTTTCATTGAGAAGACAACCGTCTTCCGAACCTCCTCGGAACGATCACCGATTGGACAGATGGGAAACGATGATCGGTAGATGACTTTACCGTTCAGTGCAATCCGAATTCCCATGGACCTCTTTGCCCCGCAACTCCCGAACCATGACCATAGTTGGTCGGAAGTGGCCGGGGTATGCTGGGCAAACACTGGCGACATCAGCGCCAGCACAAGGAGCACGACACTCGCAAGATTTGATGATTTACGGCACATGTTCTTCTGATCAGCGTACCAGAGTCGGGTGTTCGGGGATGTGATTATGGTCAACTGCCGAGAACAGCGTTAGCGATCACCGTCGGGATCGTCCATGGTTGCATAGGGACGGACGCCCTCGCCGGACTGCCAGCATGGTATTATTTGCGGCAGGAGCGCCATGAGCACCGTCAAACAGGATGTTGAATCGCTGTTGAACCGGCTCCCGGACAATGTCTCAGTGGAAGACATCCAGTACCACCTCTACGTTCTCGACAAGGTGCGCCGCGGGCTGGAGGACGCCCGCATCAACGGTACTCTCTCGCAGGAAGAAGTGGAGAATCGCGTCGGCAAATGGCTCACCGAATAGTCTGGTCGAGCCGCGCTGCCCAGGATCTCGATTCCATCGCCGACTACATTGCCGCCGATTCCCCTGCCTATGCCGGCGTTGTTCTCAAGAACATTGTGAATCAAACAAGGATACTCGCGCGCTTTCCGCAGGCCGGCCGCAAAGTGCCTGAGTTTGACGATGAGAACGTTCGCGAACTTGTCGTCTACAGCTACAGGATCATTTACAGATTGCAACCGGACGAGGTGCTGATCGCCGCCGTGATCCATGGCAAGCGAGTTTTGCAGTAGGCCGGGAGCAATCGTTCCTACATGCCCATCAAGTGGCACGAATGCGTCTTGACCACAACCCAGACGCTCTTTCCGGGGCCAAGTTGCAGACTGTCGCGCGCCGCCAGCGTCAGGTGTACTTCGAACTCCGTGCCGCCGCAATCGACGGTTGCCGAGACGATTACGTCTCTCTGCTCCAGTTGAAGGATCGTTCCCGGCAGAAGGTTGCGAGCACTCAGCCCGCGTGGGCTTTCCGTTGCGAGCAACAGATCTCCGGCGCGAACGCCCACGCGCAGGCGCGAGCCCACCTCGGCCCGAACCAGCGGCGTTTCCAGATCGACCTCACCTTTTCCCAAGCGGCAGGTCATAGTGCCGCGATCTTCGTGCAGCGCCAGCACCGTGGCGTTGAAGATGTTTTCGAATCCCGACAGTTGCGCGACGGTCTCCAGCCGCGGAGCGCGCATCACTTCATGCGGCTGCCCTTGCGCCACGATTCTCCCTCCGTCCAGCACGATGACTTCGTCGCCGAGAGCAAACACTTCCTCGCTATTGTGGGTGACGAAGAGAATCGGAACGCGATGCTCTTGATTCCATTTGCGCAGATCGCTGATCAAAGACGACTTCGTCGGACGATCCAGCGCGGCCAGTGGTTCGTCGAGCAGGAGCGCGCGCGGTTCGGTCACCAGAGCGCGCGCCAGGGCCACGCGTTGGCGCTCGCCTCCGGAAATTTGCGCCGGTCGCCGGTCGCGTAAATGATCGATGCGAAACAATCCAAGAATCTCGCGGCTGCAGGTTCGCCGCTCCGCCGCGCTCAGCGCGCGAAGACCGTAAGCGACATTCTCTTCGGCGGTCAGGTGAGGGAAGAGCGCCAGGTCCTGATGTACGTACCCGATGCGCCGTTTCCAGGCCGCGACGTTGCGCTTCTTCTCCGAATCGTAAAGATCTTCGCCGCCAACCGAAATGCGCCCGTCGTCTGGATCGACCAGCCCGGCAATGCAGTCGAGCAGCGTAGTTTTGCCCGCGCCCGACGCGCCAAACAGAATCGTGAAACCGGCAAGTGCGCGGAAGTGGACATTTAAGTTGAAGCTTCGCTCGGGGTTCGAATAGCGCTTGCGGATGCGGACTTCGAGATCGGCGGAGATTTGCTGCGTCGATATTGGCAGCGCAATGGGTGGCGGGGGAGCAGTCTTCGGATTTAGCTTTACCGCCATGGACCCACCGCCCACGGACGCCGGTTCAAGCCGTACACAACGGACAATACAACGAAAGAAATGACGAGCAGCACGAGCGCCGTCCGGTTCGCGCTGGAATAATTTGCCGTCTGCACCTGATCGTAAATATCGATCGAGATAGTTCGCGTCACGCCCGGAATGTTGCCTCCCACCATGAGCACAACTCCAAACTCTCCCAGCGTATGCGCGAAGCTGAGCGCAAAACCCGTGACCAGCCCTGCTTTTGAAAGGGGAAGCACGATGCGGCGAAAGGTTTGGACTGGCGATTGTCCAAGCGACGCCGAGGCGCGAAGCAGCGTGGGGTCGACCGCTCCAAATGATGCCGCGAACGGCTGCACGGCGAAAGGCAGACTGTATAGCAACGACCCGATCACCAGCCCTTCGAAAGTGAAGGCCAGGGTGTGGCCCGTGAGCGACTCCCACCAGCGGCCAAGCGGGCTCCGCGAACCGAGTGCGACGAGAACATAGAAACCGAGCACCGTCGGTGGCAGGACGATGGGAAGCGCGACCGCGGCCTCGATCAGAAATTTCCAGCGCCAGCGCGAGTAAGTCACCCAATAGGCGATGGGGATTCCAATGGCGAGCAGCAGCATCGAGACAATGGCAGCGAGACGCACTGTCAGCCAGAACGCCTCCCAGTTCATTTCAGTGCTTCTCCATTTCAATGCTTCTCCGCGGGCAAGCTGAATCCGTAACCCGTGAGCAGGGAAGTGGCCTCGGGGCCGCGCAAGAATTCCAAAAATCTGCGGGCCGCGTCCTGCTGTTTTGATTTTGAGAGCACGACCGCAGCCTGGTTCAGTGTGGGATAGGCGTCGAGCGGAACCGCCCAATAGCGGCCTTTGCCTTTCATCGTTGGCGCGAGCGCATGAGAGAGCGCGATCAGCCCCGCCTGGGCGTTGCCCGATTCGACGAACTGCGCCGCCTGCGAAACGCTTTCTCCGAGGACAAGCCGGCCGGAAACCCGATCGTAAATTCCGAAATGCCGCAGCGCAGCCGCTGCTGCGCGCCCGTACGGAGCGGTCGCGGGATTCGCGATCGAAATCTTCTTCACCGAGGGGTCGAGCAGAGCCTGTATGCCGAGCTTTGATAAATCGAGTGGCGAGTCGGCGGGTACCCACAGCACCAACCGGCCGACGGCATAACGGTAAAGCGTATCTTTCGACGCCAGCCCCTCGGAGATCAACTGTTGCGGATATTGTTCATCGGCTGAAAAAAAGATGTCGAAGGGTGCGCCGTTTCGTATCTGGTTGGTCAGATTGCCGGACGCGCCGAAGGAGAGCTTCACCGTCTGCCCGGTTTTTTTCGTGTAGGCGGCGACGAGTTCGGGAAGAGCGGCGCTCATATCGGCCGCCGCGGCCACGGTAATTTCCTGGGCGCTAACGAGAGCTGATGTGAATAGGATTAGTAGTGACAGCAATTTGCTCATGGTAGATTGTCCGAGAATCTCCTAACGGCGTCCCATTTCCCGTAGAGACGCGGCTTGCCGCGTCTCCTTCGCGGTCGGAGACGGGGCGAGCCCCGTCTCTACAATGCAAGACTGCGGCTGTTACACCAGTTTCGTCTTCGACAACGGAAGCTCACGCACGCGCTTGCCAGTGGCCGCAAACACTGCGTTGTACAGAGCTGGCGCAAAAGGCGGCACGCCGGGTTCGCCTACGCCGGCCGGCGGCGCTTCGCTCTTCACAATCTGCACGTCGACGTGCCGCGGAGCCCGGTTCATGCGCGTGAGTTGGAAATTGTGGAAATTGCTCTGGTCGATGACTCCGTCGGTCGCTGTAATTTCGCCGAACAAAGCCAGGCTGGTGCCAAATACAGCCGCGCCCTCGAACTGGTTACGAATATTGTCGGGGCTGACGATGGTGCCCGCATCGACCGCGGTCCACACATTCGGAATATGCACCTGTCCCTTGCTGTCGACTTCGACTTCCACCACAGTCGCAACATAAGTCAGGAAACTGCGATGAGCGGCGATGCCCATGCCGCGCCCTTTGCCCATCTGCATCGATCGTTTCCCCCAGCCGGATTTCTCGGCCGCGATCTCAACCACCCGCCGCAATCGAGCGGTGTCGAGCGGGTAATTCTTGGCGTCTTCCGCCTCCTCGCCCTTGAGGTCAAGGTTGACGATGCGCGCCGGTCCAATCAGGTCAAGCAGATACTGCACCGAATCCTTGTTGGCGTTGTGCGCCAGTTCGTCGGCAAAGGAGTGAATCGCGAACGCATGATAGATGTTGGCCACGCTGCGCAGCCATCCAATGCGCACGTGGTAGTCGGCGGGGCCATTCTCGGCGCGATGGTTTGCAATATCGAAAGGAAGATTGTTCCATCCCAAGCCCATCTCATCCAGCGCATACGTAGCAGAAGCGTCGAAAGTCGAACCGATGGGCGGATACACTGTGCGCTGCAACCACGCCGTCGGCTTGCCCTCCGGCCCAACTGCGGCCTTCATGTACATCGCGGCCACGGAGTGAAAAAAGTCGAAGCGAATATCGTCTTCCCGGCTCCAGACCACCTTGACCGGCTTGCCGAGTTGTTTCGAAAGAACGGCGGCTTCAGCCACCTGGTCCGGCTTCGACTTCCGTCCGAAGCCGCCGCCGAGCAGCGTGACATGGCAGGTCACATCTTCTTTCTTGATGCCCAGCACGCCCGCAATCGTCTCCTGCACCGCTTGCGGATTCTGCGTCGGAGCCCACGCCAGCACTTTTCCGTCGCGGTACTCGGCCACGGCGACCGGCGGCTCCATGGAAACGTGCGCCAGATGCGGAGTGTAGTACTCGGCCTCGATAATCTTCGTACCGGACTCTCCGCCCTTGGCGAATACGGCATCCACATCGCCGACATTGCGCACGACCTTGCCCGCCTGCCGCGAAGTGGCTTCGAGCGTTTTGCGAAACGGCGCCGAGTTGTACACCGAATGCGGGCTACTATCCCATTTGATCTTCAAGCTCTTGCGTCCCTGGAATGCCGCATACGTGTTGTCGGCAATCACGGCGACGCCTCCCAAAGGCTGGAATACGTGCGGCGGCTTGAAAGTCTCGATGGTCAACGTCTTCTGCACCCCAGGTACTTTGAGCGCAGCCTTGTCGTCGTACGACTTAATCTTCTGTCCCAGCACCGGCGGATGCTCAACCGACGCGTAGACCATACCGGGCATGGTCGCGTCCATGCCGAAAATCGCTTTGCCCGTGACGATCTCGGGAAGGTGGAACAGAGCATTACTTTCTTTGCCGATGTAGCGCCACTCGGAACGCGGCTTGAGCGGGACGTCTTCTTTTTTCGGAACCGGAAGCTTGGCCGCGGCGGCGGCAAGTACGCCATAGCCCAGCTTGCGCCCGCTGGCCTGATGCACGACGAAGTGCGGCTCGGTCGTGCACTCCTTCGGAGAAACGCCCCATTGCGCCGCGGCGGCGCTGATCAACATGACGCGTCCGGTAGCGCCCACCTGGCGCATCAGATCGAAGGAACTGCGAACCGAGTGCGACCCGTCCGTATCCTGCTCACCGTATTTCGGATCGCCAATCGCCTGCTCGATCTTGACCTTGGACCAGTCGGCGTCAAGTTCGTCGGCAACCACAAGCGGCAAAGCTGTTCGGCTGCCGCATCCCATCTCCGAACGATGCGCGACGATGGTGACGGTGCCATCGGACGCGATCGACATCCACAGACTGGGTTCAAACGTTGTCGCGGCCGCGTCGCCTTCCGCGGCGCGCAACAGTTCGGGAACAAAGCGCGCGCCCAGCACAAACACGCCGGTGGCCAACGCGCCTTGCAGGAACCCTCTTCGACTAACATGCCGGCTGACATGACGGCTGACATTTTCAATGAGCTTCATGCCGTCTCCTTCGCCGCCTGGTGCTTCGCTGCTAGATGTTTCGCTGCTTCATGGATGGCCGCCCGAATCCGCTGATAAGTGCCGCAGCGGCAGAGATTGCCCGACATCGCCGTGTCGATCTCCGCGTCGCTGGGATCCTTGTTCTCTCTAAGAAGCGCGATCGCCTGCATGATCTGGCCAGTCTGACAATATCCGCATTGCGGCACGCGTATCTCCATCCACGCCTTCTGCACGGGATGCATGGGAGCGATGCCTTCAATCGTAGTGATCTCGGCGCCGCCGACTTCCCTCATGGGAGTGGTACAGGAGCGAATCGCCGCGCCATTCTGGTGCACCGTGCACGCGCCGCACAGCGCCATGCCACAGCCGAATTTCGTTCCCGTGAGCGCGGCCACGTCGCGCAAATACCACAGCAGCGGCATATCGGGATCGCCGTCAAACACCGTCTCTTTTCCGTTCACCTTAAAACGGATCATTTGTCCTCCGGTGACCAACCCTCGGCAAACTACGGAACCTTGCAGAATTGATTTCCATATCCTAGTCGCAGAGCGCGAAATGTGGAAGAGTGGAACCGGCTGATTGCAGCAGCTCCCTGTGGCTCTTCTCTGTGTTCCCCGTGTCCCCTGTGGTTGTAGTTTTTCGCCGGCAGCGTTCGCCAGTCATATAATCGTCTGTCGTTTAATCGTCCATCATGTGTCTTCATCACAGGAGGAAATTTGCCCTACGACGATCTGCGGGACTGGATCCAAGCGCTCGACCGAGCCGGCGAACTGAAACGCATCCGCAGCGAAGCCGACCCGATCTTAGAGATTACGGAAATTACCGATCGGGTTTCGAAAAGCCGCGACCAGCAGGGAACTGTCGGCGGAAAAGCTCTGCTGTTCGAGAACCTGAAGGGCTATCCCGGACAGAAGCTGCTGATCAACCAGTTCGGTTCCGCCCGCCGCATGCGGCTGGCGCTCGAAGTCGACGCGCTCGACGAAGTCGCCGACCGCATCCGCACCTTCGTGGACATGAAGTCTCCGCAAGGCTTCCTGGACAAAGTGAAAATGCTGCCCATGCTAGCCGAGATGGGCAAGTTCTTTCCGAAAACCGTCGCCACCGGCCCATGCAAAGAAGTGATCAAGCGCGACAATTTCTCGTTACTCGATTTTCCCATCCTGCAATGCTGGCCCAAGGATGGCGGACGCTTCATCACCTTGCCCTGCGTGATCACGCGCGATCCGAAGACAGGGAAGCGCAACGTAGGCATGTATCGCCTGCAGATCTACGACCAGCGCACCGCCGGCATGCACTGGCAAAGACAGAAAGTAGCAGCCGAGCATTACCGCGACCACATGCGTGCGGCCGTAGTTGAAAATCGTGTAGGGACGGGCGCCCTCGCCCGTCCAGCCGGGCGAAGCCAGGCAGCTGCCGTCGATATCATGGCACGCTCCTCCGGAGGCGCAATACTGGCCCAAGGCGACCGTCCCTCCGGCAAAATGGACGTAGCGGTAGCCATCGGCACCGAGCCCGCGCTAACCTTCTCCGCCATCGTGCCCGCCCCGCCCGACATTGAGGAATACATCGTGGCCGGATTCCTCCGCCAGAAGCCGGTCGAACTGGTGAAGTGCGAGACCGTCGATCTGGAAGTCCCCGCCGATGCCGAGATCGTCCTCGAAGGCTACGTCAACCTCGACGAACTCCGCACCGAAGGCCCCTTCGGAGATCACACCGGCTTCTACTCGCTGGAAGACGAGTACCCGGTTTTCCACGTCACTTGTGTGACCCATAGAAAAGACCCGATCTACGCCGCCACCATCGTAGGCAAGCCGCCGCAAGAAGACGCCTGGATGGGCAAAGCAGTCGAACGCATCTTTCTGCCGTTGATGAAGGTGACCATCCCCGAACTGGTGGACATCAATCTCCCCATCGAAGGCGTGTTCCACAACCTGATGCTCGTCTCCATTCGCAAGTCTTATCCCGGACAGGCGCGCAAGGTGATGAACGCGATCTGGTCGCTTGGGCAAGCGATGTTTACCAAGTGCATCGTCGTAGTAGACGAAGACGTGGACGTACAGGATATAGCCGATGTTACTTTGAAAGTGCTGAACAACATCGATCCCGAGCGCGACATCCAGTTCACCATGGGCCCAGTAGATTCGCTCGACCACGCCTCGCGCCTGCCCGACTACGGCTCAAAGATGGGAATCGACGCCACGCGCAAATGGTCCAGCGAAGGCTTCCAGCGTCCCTGGCCGGATGAAATCGTGATGGACGCGAAAACGCGCTCGCTGGTAGATGGCAAGTGGAAGGCGCTGGCAAAGGAGTTAGGGATGGAATGAATCTATCTCTCAAGCTGACGAGTCGTCCGGCACCCTACTCGCTATTACTGCAGTTTGTTTCAAATTGGGAAGACACAGCCGGGTGGGGATTTTGACTTTCGTTCTTGGCGGCCGGGTGCCCCACTCATCGCGTACTTTGCGATGAGTGGGATTCTGTCGTTCGCGCGCCCTCACCTCTCCACAGCTCCGCCCATCGGATGTGGGTTAGAATACTCCTATGGAAATTCGCCTTCGCCCCGAACTTGAGGAACTAATTAAGCAGGACGTCCAGCGCGGCTCCTACGAAACCGTCGACGAGTTCGTAGAGCATGCCGTTTCCATGCTCCATGAACAGGAAGCGTGGCTGGCCGCGAATCGTTCCGGCATACGGGACAAGATTGCCGAGGGCTACGCCTCCGCACAGCGCGGCGAATTGATCGGTCCCGACGAAGCGCGAGCCAAGCTGGCCGAGTTGAAACGGGCGCGATCCAGTCCTCAGCGCTGATGGAGAAGTATCGACTAACGCCGGAAGCGGTCAGCGATCTTTTCGAGATTTGGAACTTTATAAACCAACACAATCCTGAAGCGGCGGACCGGGTCGAAGAAGCGGTGTTTCGAGCCTGCGATCTTCTTGCCGATGCTCCACTCGTCGGGCGCGTAAGGGAAGATCTGACCCCATTGCCTCTCCGGTTTTGGGTCGTGCAGCCGTATTCGAACTACCTGATCGTTTACGATCCCGAAAAGAAGCCGCTTCAGATCATTCGAATCCTCCACGGCGCACGCGATCTTCCCGCCATACTGATGTAACTGGGGGATTTTGACTTCTGTTCTTCCGGTTCCCTATCTCAGGGGTCTTTCGACTCCGCGGGAACTTCACTTCGTGAAGTTCCTGCTCCGCTCAAGATGACAACTTAGATGTGGTGGCTGAAAAGCCGATCGCTGAGGTGCGAAGACAGGTTACCGCCGCTCCCGAGTAAGCAGTTCAAGTTCTTCCGGCGTCCTGGGCCAGTCCTCGCGCAGCAGGCGCGACAGGGCACGATCGGCGAGCAGCCTTCCTGCGGTCTGACAGATTGGACAGTAGTTGGTTTCATTGGCTGCGTAGCGTATACGCTGGATCTTTGCCTGACAGCGCCGGCACGGCTCTTTGTATCGCCCGTGCACCGCCATTCCCGGCCGAAACGCCGTGACTTTCTCGGGAAAGTCGTTGCCTGCCTCGCGCCGCAAGCGCTCCGTCCACTGGAGCAGACTCGCGCGGACCGCCGCAAACAGCCGCTCGATCTGATCGGGCTTAAGCTTTTGCGTCAGCGCGAAGGGCGAGAGTTGCGCTTCGAAAAGAATCTCATCGGAGTACGCATTGCCGATGCCGCTAAACAGTCGCGGATCGGTGAGCGCGCGTTTCAGCGTGTGGTTGGCGGAGGTGAGGACGGCCGTGAAGCGCTCCAAATCCGACTCCAGAACCTCCAGCCCGCCGGGATCGAGCGCGGCGAGCCCCTCTTCTCCGGCTACCACGTGCAGCGACGCGCGTTTTTGTGAGCCCGCTTCCGTCCAGAGCAGAGTTCCATTGGCGAAGTCGAAGGCCGCCAAACCGCGCGGCGGCGATATCTTGGCATCGCGTTTCTTCCAGTGCAGACGGCCGGCAATCATCAGGTGCAGCACCAGCCAAATGTCATTGCTCAAACCGATGCAGATTCGCTTGCCCAGCCGGCGCAGTCGAGCGACGGTCGTACCCTCCGCGCTCGCTACCGGCGGGGCTGCCGTGCGCAATAGAAACGGGCTTGCGATTCGGATACGCTCGAGGCGTTCGCCGAGAATGCGCTTTTCGAGGGCATCGACGTAGACGACAATGTCGGGCAGTTCGGGCACCAGCGAGATCCTCGTTGCAACGCTGATTATCGTACATCCCCCCGCGGAAAGAGGCAGCAAAGTCGGCAGTTACCCGCCCGCTTGAGTCCGGCTCCAACTTGTGTTCTCATAGTCCGATAAGCGGGGCCCGTGGGGGGTCTCCCGTAGGCCTTGACCTTCAACCCTCAACTTCATGCTCAGAGGAGAAGAACCATGAACAAAGTCAGCTACCTTCCCAAGGGATACAATTCGGTAACGCCGTACCTCATCATCAAGGGCGCCGCGAAAGCGATCGAATACTACAAGAAGGTCTTCGGGGCGACCGAAATCGAGCGCATGGACGGGCCCGACGGCCGGGTGGGCCACGCCGAGCTGCAGATCGGCACGTCGCGCATCATGCTGGCCGACGAAAATCTTCAGATGGGCGCCCGCAGCGCCGAGAGTATCGGAGCGTCTCCGGTGAGCCTATACCTCTACCTTCCCGATTGCGATAAAGTCGTGCACAATGCGGTCGAGGCCGGAGCAAAACTTTTGAAGCCGGTGCAGGACCAGTTCTACGGCGATCGCTCGGGCTTCATCCAAGACCCATTCGGGCATCAATGGGGCATCGCGACCCACATTGAAGACGTGTCGCCGCAAGAGATGAAAGACCGCGCCAGAAAAGCAATGCAGGCCGCCTGACGACAGCGATTGGCTCGTAGTTCTTGGCTGGACCCAAGAGGTTTTCCCTGTGACCCTCTGTGACCCCTGTGGTTGAGAACTAAAGCCTTGAACCACAGGGGACACGGAGAAACACAGGGAAGAGCCACTTCCGGCGAACGGCTAAGAGCTCAGAGCTGGATACACCGCACAATTGCAACTCACAACTTTAGAAAGGACTCTCTCCATGCTCTCCGCTGGCAATCCCTTCCCGGATTTCTCGCTTCCCAACCAGGACGGCAAGATCACCAAGCTTTCTGACTTCGCCGGACACTGGCTCGTGGTTTACTTCTATCCGAAAGACGACACGCCCGGCTGCACCATCCAGGGCAAGTCGTTTACCGCGACCAAGGCTGATTTCGACGCTGCTGGAATCAGCGTCATCGGCGTGAGCGCCGACGACGTGGCCTCGCACAAAAACTTCTGCGACAAGTTCGCCTTTACCATCGACTTGCTCTCCGACACCGGCGCCAGCCTGATGAAGGCGCTCGGCATCGGCCAGGCGGAATGGAAAGGGATGCAGTTCTGGGAACGCACCAGTTTCGTGGTCGATCCCAAGGGCGTGATCCGCAGGGTCTACGAAAAAGTAAACCCGCAAGGACACGAGAAAGTGCTGCTCGACGACATCGCGGGGATGAAGGCAAAGGCGGCTTAGAGGAAAATCAGAGTAGAGACGCGGCTTGCCGCGTCTCCTGCCGCGGCAGCCATGAGATCGCAATAGCATGAGCCGCGGCAAGCCGCGTCTCCACAGTTAGGATGTTAGCTATTCCGCCAGCGGATCGTTGGCGAATTCAGATCCGCCGCTACTGCTGTGCCACGTCCGGCGCAGCGTTCCCGCCAGCCCTTCGCCCATCACCGAAGGCAGCATCCGGTACAGCCGCGCGCGCAAATCGCGGTAGCCTTGAATCCCGGCAAAAAGGTCGCTCATCAGGTCGCGGAAGCTCGCGCTCTGCGCGGTTAGAGAAACCATCCTCTCCAGAACGCTGTCGCCGAAAACCTGTCCCCTGTAGAAGCGCTGCGAGACGCGCGCGGCCAGCTTCAACTCGGGAAGCACGTCTTCCTGCAACCGGTCGCGGTACTCGTCAGGCCGCCCGGCCAACAACGCGCCAGCGCACAACTCCGCCGATCGCAGCGCGTAATAGAGACCCTCTCCCGTGATCGGGTCGACCAACCCCGCGCTGTCGCCAACCATGGCCCAACCTTCCCCGCAGACTTCGAGCGTTTCGAAAGTCTGAGCGCGCAACGACGGAAGGATGTGCGAGTAAAAGCGCGCGCCATCCAAATGGAAGCCGCTCCCGTCGAGCCAACGCTCCAGCACGCGGCGCAACTCCGCAGTCGAGACTTCGCCCATCTTGCCCGCGATTCCGGCGGAAACATGATCCGTGCGCGGGAAGACCCAGATGTAGCCGGTGATCCCTTTCAGAAACTGAATCCGCATCGTAGAACTGCGGCCAGGGATGAAGTAGCCCGCGGTAACCATCAGATCGCTCGGGGAAATCGGCGAGAGGAACTGCGCGCGGAACGGATTGCGCGCGCCCGCTGCCAGCACCAGGTAAGACGCTCGATATTCACGCTGCGGCGTGATCAGTTGCCAGTCTCCGCTCGTTCCCGCAATCCGCGTCACGCGCTCGTTGTGTATTTCAACCCGCGCATCAATGCCGGCGCGCCGGGCCCGCTCCAGCAGCAATCCATTGAGCGCCAGGCGCGAAAAGATCGCGACCGGCTGCCGCATGTGGAAGCGTACCCGCTGTCCCGACGGACTGATTAACTCGCACTGCTCAACCCGATTGCTTTCGCTCCCAGCCTCCGCCAGAAACGGATACTGCTGCAAAGCTTTGTGCGTGAGTCCGCCGCCGCAGGGTTTTTCCCAGGCAAGCTTTTCGTCGAAGAGAAGGGCGTCCTTGCCCTTCGCTGCCAACAGCGCACCAGCCAAAGCGCCCGCTGGACCGCCTCCGACAATCGCAATAGGGTATTGCGTGCGCATGCTCTGGTCGTGGTTTTGTCGCACAGGAAAATGCCTCGCCTGCGGGGAGCAAAACTCCGCCGCCGCTCTGGCGAGTTCTCCCCGAGCCGGGGTGGGCGAGGATTCCCGCGTATCCGCGAGCTTCCTGGGTTACTGCAGCGTGCTGGCGCTGTTCAGCCCGTGGTAGATGAACAGTCCCGCAATGATCAGGATCATGACCCCGGACAAGGCGCCCAGCACCTGGACAATCGGCGTGAGCTTTTTCATCTTGACCAGAACTTCCATCTGATCCTTATGCATTTGCGATTCGGTTTCATTGAGGAATATCGAATCGTCCTCGTGCATGGTGAGGGTGCTGCGATAGATCAGGAGAATAACGAGAACTCCCGTCAGAATACCCCAAGCGACAAGCAGCCCGAACATAGGAGACATACGCCACCTCGGAGCTGAGATCGAGCCAATCCCCGAAATGCCTTAGCCCCAGCGAAAACTGTCCTGCCCTTCGCTGGCGTTCGGGTACGGCCCCTGCTGGCATGATTATAGACCCATTGGCAAGAGGGGCCGCTACTTCTTGTATGCCCAGAGCATCTAACATCTAGGTTCGGGAAGGCCTGCCGGCTCCCGAAAAGCCTTGCCGAGCCGGTTGCGACCTTTGCTATAATGACCGATCACTAAGGAGATAAACAGATGGCGACTACCACCCCACCGGAAGTGCAACCCAAAACCGCGGTACCTGTCCTGACCCCCGCTGCGATCGCCAAGGTCAAGGAGATCATGGCCATGCAGACGCCGGTCCCGGCCGGTTTGCGCTTGTCCGTCGTCGGCGGCGGTTGTTCCGGCTTTCAATATTCCATGGCCTTCGAGAACGGCGCCGGCATGATGGACAAGGTTTTCGACTTCGACGGTTTGAAGGTTTACGTGGATGCTACTTCCCTGATGTATCTGGGCGGAGCCCATGTCGATTACGTCGAGACCCTGGAAGGCGCCGGCTTCAAGTTCGACAACCCGAACGTGAAAAGCACCTGCGGCTGCGGCTCCTCGTTTAACGTTTAGGGATTCAGGGGCTTTCTCGCAAATCGTTTTGTGTAGGGCGCGGATTCACCGGCCGCGTGGAAACGCGATTTTGTATTGTGGTTTTGAGTGGCGCAGCGGTTCACCGCTGCGGCAACTAAGTTGTTTTAAGTGCGGCTTTAGCCGCTGAGGATACGAAGTTTCACGTCAAGCCCCGCTCCTGACGCGGGGCTTTTCTTCTGCTGAGATAGGGCCGGGAACGTGATTCTATTGTTGAGGAGTCGGCGCTGGCGTCTGCGGAGTTTGCGTCTGAAAACCCTGGTTCTGGCCGCCGTTCGGTGTCGATCCCTGTCCGAATGCTTGTCCAAATCCACCTTGCCCCCCCGTCGCCCCGCCCATCAGTCCAGGAGTCAGTCCGCCCATCCCGGTTTGCACTCCAGGATTGATCGGCCCGGTCAGCAATCCGCCCCGATCTGCCGCCGGCAGGTAAATGAAGAGCCATTCGTTGTAATGGCTCTTTCCGTAAAACACGCGAATGGTCTTGTCTTTCTTGTTCGTGCTGGCGACCCCAAGTATTGGACCTCCGCCAAACGTCGGTCCGTTGAAACCGGAGCCGGCATTCCCGGCATTGGGATCGGAGGACGACGATCCAGGCGAATTCGAATTCCCCCCCGAATCCGATGTGCCGCCGGAAGTAGAATTGCCGGAATCGCCGCTCGCCGGAGTCTGCGCACCCGAGCTCCCCGTCTGTGGTTGCGCTCCCAAGCCGCCAACTCCGCCTGACCCTCCCTGCGCTCCGCCGAATCCGCTCTGCCCTACGGACCCGCTCTGCCCAGGCGTTTGTCCCAGTACCGGACCGTTGTTCAAGCTGATGTCCTGCTGATGGAGGAATTTGAAGTCCCTTTCCTTGCCCGTGACCGGGTCCCGGTTCATCGGATCTGTATAGCGCTTGCGCAGGAAACGGAGGTTATTGGTATTTTCCAGTTCCTCGACGCGCGATGGATAACGCCCAAACTTTTTGTAGAAGTGTTGAATCGCCCGCATGTACGCCGTGCCCCGATGCACCATCTCCTCTTCGCGATCGCGGAGGATTTGCTGCCTGATCGCGGGCAGCACGGTGAGCAGAGCAATCGTCATCAACGCCAGCGCCAGCATCAGCGTGATCATCATGTAGCCGCGCTGGGAAATTGGTAATTTCGTAATCTCGTAATTTCGTAATTTCAAACCGCGCCGCATAAACGCCCACTCGCCTTCAAATTACCAAATTACAGATCACAAAATTGCAAAATCCAAATTCATCCTTGCGTCAACGGCAGGCTCTGCCGGTTGTTGTTGATCACATCTTCCACTTCCACCGAGGTCGGCGAGATGTGCAAGACGCGATAACGCCGATCGACAATGTCGCCCTCACCAGCGATGAACACGTCCAGGTCCTGGGACAAAAACACCTTCTTCGTCTCGCCGGGCCGGTTGGCAAAGCCAAAAAACTTGAGGTTGATCGGCGGCGGCGGTTGAATTGGCGGAGGCTGGCGCAGAGTCGCAGATCCTGGTACATCCGTGGCCCCGGGACCCTTGGGTGTCTCGATTTTGATGGGCACCGACCCCGCGACAAAAATGTTTCTTCCATTGCCCGCGTACTTAATCTCCTCGCTTTGGCTGAGCAGCTTCAGGTCAAGCGTAGGATCCAGCCGCGGCTCAACCGCCGGCACTACTTTTCCTGAAGCCGTGCGCCGTGTGCCGGGCTTGGCCGCTGTCGACGCCGTTTGCGCCGCTGCCGGCGCCGCTGTCGGCGACGAGGGCCAGAACTCGTAGCCGAGCATCAGCACTGCGATTCCGCCCAACACTCCGAGCGCGATGACTTGCTTCCGGTTTTCGATTCCCAGCTTCACTCAGACACCCAGCCGCAGATAACTGTGGATCGTGATTTGCAACCGCACCTGTCCCGTGCTTTCCCCCGCGAGGTCCACGCTATTCACATCAAAAAACATTTTCGACCGTTCCAGCGTATTGATGAAACGGACCAGTTGCAGATAGTCTCCGGAAAAACTTCCCCCGATTTCGACCGGAACGATGCCGGCGCTTTCCTCGTCTTCCTGCTTGTACGTCGCCTGCTGCATGTGGACCCCATTCTGCACCGCCAGTTTGCCCAGTTCATTGAGCAATTCGGAATCCCTAGCGGCAAAACGGTCCTTGTAAAACTCGCTGATTTGATTCTTCGCCAGCACGATCTTCTTGTCCATGCCGCGCAGCGGCGCCACTTCGTTGGTTTTCCTCTGCAATTCCACCCGTAGTTGGTTAATCTGCAGCCGCCGCGATTCCGCCGAACCCACCAGCGGCGAGAACAGAACCGCCACCGCCACGACGTCGGCAGCCAGCATCGCCCCAATCGCGATTTTCAAGTTGCGCCGCGAATTCCTCAAGTCCGGCATTATTTGCCGCTCCTGTCCGTCGCGTCCGGAACATAAACCGCGACCACCGAAGCGTCTACGCCGGTTCCGTTCTCTATCTCCGCCACCACTTGCGGTCCCTGAAAATGCTTCGAGCCTTCCATGCGATGCACCAGTTCCACGGCCGCGGCGCGCGTGTCGCCCGCCACCTTCATCTCCAGTTCCATCTGATTCTGATCGTTCAGTTGCGGGCGCAGCGAAACCACATGCAGGTTAGGAGGCATGACCTGCTCCATATCTTCGAAAACGCGCGTCCACGAAAATGACTTGCGCTGAATCAGCCCATTCAAGAACTGCGACTGATCCCGCGTGCTGCGGTTGGAGGCCTTGTCCAGTTCGGCCTGGTACTGCGCCCGTTCCTGGTCGCGCTCCGCAATCTGTTGCTGCAGTTCCGCGATGTCATGCCGATCTCTTCCGGCCTTCGTCCAGCCCTGCACCGCCCAACCCAGCAGCAACACTGTCAACACGCCCAGCAGACCCACGCCCAATCCCCAGCGCGCCCAGAATTCACGGGCATCTTCATAAGGCCGGGTCGCGAGATTGATATCCAAACGCATATTAGCTTCTAGCTTCTGGCCTCTAGCTTCTGGCTCTTGGTCTCTTTGGCTCTTAGCTAGCAGCTAGGAGCCAGAAGCCAGAAGCGCTCTATGAAATCAACGCGCCCACCACTCCCGCCATGCGCCAGCGCGGAACCGTCCCGTTCGTCGACCCGATCTGCGACGCCGCGATCAGTTCCTCGACCCGCGCCCCCGACTGGTTCTTCAGCGCCGGCGCGGCGCCACCCGCTTCCGGCAGCCCCGCCACATACACGCGCTCAATGTTCAGGTTGTAGGTGTCCTGAAAAAATACCACCGAGGGATAAACTTCCTCCGCCAGTTGGTCGCCGCTGATCGTCACACCGCGCACATTTTCGAGCGTGCGGAACAGCAGCAGTTGCTCCTGATCGAGAATCGCGATGCTGATGGTGCGCGCGTCCACCTTGACCACCAGCGTCGGCCGTTCCGCGTCCGCCGCACCCAGCGCCGCCAGCATCGACGGCATCACCATCCCCGGGTTGTAGCCCGCGTCGCGAAACGCCGACTCATATTCCTCGAGAACCTTATTCAGCACCACCGCCGCGATCGCCTGCACCCCTTTCGCGGTCGGGTGCGCGTGATACGAAATCCGGGCGTCGGCCGGATCAAAGGGCAGCGACTTCTTCAGCCGGAAGCGGACCACCGCTTCGGCCTCGTCGCGTTTCGCCGGGAGCGTTTCGAAATCCAGCAACACCACGCGCACCGAGGTGTCGGGCAGAATCGCGATCACGTCGCGCGAGTGCCCTCCAACGCCGCCCAGCGCGCTTTCAATCGCCTGCCGAATCGCCGCCCCGTCCCGCAGATTCGCTTCCATCAAATCGGGTACCACCGAGCCCGGAGCCAGTTCCCGCGCCGACGCCATTTCCACCATCCGTCCCGTATCGGCCGCGCGCCCCGCCAACACGCGATCCGCCGCGATTTCGCAGGCCAGCGTCGGACGGCGCAGATGTTTGGATGTAGAACTCATCGCTGCCCCAATTACCTCGGACGGTGGAGCGCCGGGCGTCCCCGCCCGGCAGGACGGGCGAGACGCCCGTCCGTCCATCCCTTCCAAAGCCTAATGATATCCCGCACTTTCATGAAGAGAATAGTTACCTCTGGGGATGCCGGGGCTGGACTGCCGGCCCGGCAGAAGGTAACCGGATTCCAATCGCCAGCCTCAGGTCCCGAGCCTCAGCGCATAGTCTCGATAAAGGTGACCTTGTTGATCTCTTTCAGAGTGGTGAATCCCCCACGCACCTTGTCCAGCGCCGATTCGCGCAGGAAGCGCATGCCCTCTTCGCGGGCGGCTTTCCGTATCTCCGAGGTCGGCCTCTTCTCCAGAATCATCTCGCGAATCCGGTCGGTCAAATCCAGAAGTTCATGAATCGCCGTGCGGCCCTTGAATCCCGTCCCCGCGCATTCAATGCAGCCCTGCCCCTCATACAAAGGAACCTTCGACCACTGCAGCGGGTCCAGGCCGCTCGCCTCGAGCACGTCCTTGGGATAATGCACCGCCGTCCGGCAGGAATCGCAAATGACCCGCACCAGCCGCTGCGCCAGAATACAGTTCAGCGCCGAGACAAAGTTGTAAGGCTCGACGCCCATGTTCAGGAAGCGCCCCAGCACGTCCACCACGTTGTTGGCGTGAACGGTGGTGAATACGAGGTGGCCAGTAAGCGCCGACTGGATGGCGATTTGCGCCGTTTCGTTGTCGCGAATCTCGCCCACCATGATCTTGTCCGGATCGTGGCGCAGGATGGATCGCAAGCCGCGGGCAAACGTCAATCCCTTTTTTTCGTTGACCGGAATCTGCGTGATGCCGCGCAGTTGATACTCGACCGGGTCTTCAATGGTGATGATCTTGTCTTCGTCGGTCTTGATCTCGTTGACCGCGGCGTAGAGCGTCGTGGTCTTGCCGCTGCCCGTCGGCCCCGTGACCAGCACCATGCCGTACGGTTCCTTGATATAGGCGCGAAAGCGGCGCAGGTCGTCTTCCTCGAACCCGACCACGTCGAGCGTGAGCTTCTTAAACTTCTCGCTCATCGACTCTTTGTCGAGCACGCGCAGCACGGCGTCTTCGCCGTGAATCGACGGCATGATCGAAACCCGGAAGTCGATGGCGCGCCCGCTGTACTTCACGCGGAAGCGGCCGTCCTGGGGCACGCGGCGCTCGGAAATATCGAGCTCGCTCATGACCTTGATGCGCGAAATGATAGTCGAGTGATGCTCTTTGCCGATGGGCGGCATGGCGTTCGTGAGCACGCCGTCAATCCGGAACTTGATGACCACCGAGTCGTCCCGCGTCTCGATGTGAATGTCGCTCGCCCGCCGCTGCAACGCCGTGAAGATCGTGGTGTCGACCAGGCGGATGATCGGGCTCATGTCCTGGCCCGCCGTCGCCGTCAACTTGTCGATGGAAATGGTTTCGTCGTTCCCGGCTTCGTCCTCGCGGATCACGTCAAGCGTGAATCCCTCGCTCGCGTCTTCCAGCACGCGCTTGGACTGCTCGGTCTTCTGCAGGATGTCGGAGATCTGCTTCTCGGTCGAAACTTTGGTGACGATGCGCTTGCCCAGCAGCAGGCTGATCTCGTCGATCATCATGAGCTGACTCGGATTGGCAATCGCAATCGCCAGCCGCCCGTCCGCCGTCTCTTCCAGGGGCACGAACTTATAGCGGAACATCAGGTGCACCGGGATCTTCTCGAACAGATCGTGGTGCAACTGAAAATCGGTCAGATCGATGAATTCGCAGCGGTAGCGCCGCGCGATGTCCCGCGCCCGCGCCACTTCGTCGGGAACCGTCGCCGCTTCCGGCACCAGCTTCCCGCCGTTCCCGCCGCTCACCGCGATTGTCTTCTTGTCCGCCATTCCCATTCCAGTTTACAGGAGCCAGGTTTCAAGGTTTCAGAGTTTCAAAGTTTCAAAGTCGCAGAGTTTCAATGGACCAGATTGCACTGAAACCTTGAAACCTGGAACTTTGCTCTCAATGCACGCCCGCTCCCAAAGTAAAGATCGGCATATACAAAGAAATCAATATCCCGCCGACAAACACCGCCATGACGATCAGGATCAGCGGCTCAATCAGCGCCATAGCCGCGCTCAGAGCCGTCTGCACGTCCTCCTCATAAAACTCCGCCACCGAGCCGAGCATCGCCGGCAACGCGCCCGTCGATTCGCCGACCTCCAGCATTTCCACCGCGAGATCGGGAAACAGTTTTTGCGTCTCCAGCGCGTGCGCCAGGCTCTGGCCTTCTTTCACCCGCTCGGCCGCGGCCGTAATCCCGTTCAACATCTGACGGCTGCTCATCGACTCGCCAGCCGTTTCCATCGCCGGCACCAAAGGCAGCCCGCCCTGCAGCAGCGTGGCCAGAATGCGCGAGAAATTTGCCACCTGGTACTTCAGCCGTATTTCTCCAACCAGTGGCAGCGACAGCAGAAACCGGTCGATGCGCTCGGCCCCGCGATCGCTCTGTTTCCATCTCCACACCAGCACACCCGCCGCGCCCAAAACCAGCACCACAATCCACCCGTACTTCTGCGCGTTCAAGCCGATCGACAGCATGAACACCGTGATCGCGGGCAACTCCGCTCCCAGGTTATTGAACAAGTCCGCAAATTTGGGCACCACGTAGGTGATCAGGAAAATCAGCATCACCGTCACCACCGAAACCAGCAAAGCGGGATACACCAGCGACACCAGAAGCTTCTTGCGGAAAGTCTGCACCATGCGCTGATACGCGATGTAGCGGCTCAGAACTTCTTCCATGTTTCCGCTCTTCTCCCCGGCCATCAGCGTGGTCGTGTACATCTTCGGAAACATCTGCTGGGCCGCGAACGCGTCGGACAGCAACTCACCGCCTTTTACCCGCTCGCGCACGTTTTCGAGCAGCCGCAACAAAGTTTTGTCCCGCTGCCGCTTGATCAAAAGATCCAGCGCCGTCAGGATCGGCAGTCCCGCCTTAATCAGCGTCAGAAACTGCTGGTTGAAAATCAGAAACGTCGACTGCCGCAGCTTGCCGCCGCGCTGCCCTCCGCCCCGGCTGAGTATGGTGCGGGGCTTGACCCAGTACACCAGGTATCCCTGCTGCGTGAACCGGTCGTGGACCTCGGCTTCGGAATATCCGTTCTCCACCTGCTGCCGCAGATGGCCCTGTTCGTCGGCGACTTTGACCAGGAATTGTGCCATTAGCTAGTGAGTAATTCCAAGTTTCTGGCGTTGCGAGTCGGCTGTCGAGCCCTCTCAAGCCAAGTGTAACATTCTGTCCCCAAAGCGCTTACCGCAACCGATTGATCTGCGCGGTACGCAAGTAACAAGCATATAGCGGAGCGACGGGCGCCCTCGCCCGTCCACCGCCGGAGCGTCCTTTGACCTTCAATCGCCCGATCACCCGATGCCACTACGGTCCCAATCCTCCCTCTACCGTTTCCACTCCCGCCGGAGGCGTGAACTGAAATCGCCCGTCGCTCAACGCCAGATTCTCTTTCCACCCCGCAAAGCGGAACTCCGTCGTTGCCCCGTCGGCCTCCATTAATACGATGCGGACAATCTGATCGGAGGGCGTGATCTCCAGTTGCACCTCGCTCGCCTGTCCCGCCGCGCTCTGCGGAACGACGCCCTGCGGAACCCCTCGCAACAGCGTGTTCCCGGCACCCAGAGGCGATTGATCTACAACCTTCGAAAGTCCCCGTAATTCATTCTCCAGTTTGGTCTTGCCGAGCAAGAATGCAAGAGGTGACCGCAAGTCGTCCAGCTTCCGCAGCGACGTCTTTCGAAGTTGCCGTTCCGCCGGCAGGTAGAACCACACCGCCTGGCCGTCGCTGATAAACAGCTTCTCTTTCGGAGAACGGTATTCCCACCGCATCTTGCGCGGCTTTTTCAGCCACAACGTGCCCGACTCCACGCGCTCGGCGCCATCGCCCCGGTAGATCTCGGTGAAGTCCGATTCGAGACTGCGCAGGTGGTTGTAGTGGGCATCGACCGCCCGTGCGAGTTGGCGCACGTCCTGCGCATGCGCGGGGATGGCGATGACCACGAACAGTAGAACTTGCCCACAAAGAAAGGATCGCCGAGTCAAGGTAGATTTCGCTCTTCTCGATTCTACTGCGGCACGTTCTCGCCCGCTGTTAATCACTCATGAATGTTCGGCGAGAATTGGTGACCAAGTGTTTGGCTCCGGCGTAACTGCCGCAACTTTTTTATGAGCCGAACGCCGAGGAGAACGGGAGGTACCAAGAGCAACGTAGCAAAAATCAATCCCCGCCATCCAGGGGACTTCGCTTTGGAAAGGACCTCATCGGTTGTCATGAGATCTAGGAATGCACCTTCTTTTGCCGCCTCCAACCGGAGTGCTTCCAACGTTGGATGGTCTGTCACCGAGCCGCTTCTTGTGTCTAGAGTGAGGTAGCGGTTAGCTGCCTCGCCGTGCCCTAAATCAGTTATTGCAGGACCATTAAAGGCAGTGACAAGGATCAGGTTTCCCACTACCTGCACAGATCGCACGGCGTCCACCCCTTGCGCCTGTGGGTGCGAACTTTGCTCGATAGAAGCTGCCTCGGGAAACTTGTCAAAGATGACTAATTGATAGCCATTGGTAAGTGGGTAATGGTAGATGCCGTCGACAAAACTGTCCCTTCCCAATGCAGACTCGGCAATGCCATATGCAAAGACTCCCGCCTCCAAATAGAAGATCACCAAGAACGGGAACAGAAAGGCAGTAGATAAAGCCCGGCGGCGACCATGAGTTGCTCCACGTGTAGCGAGCCACACGACCAACGCGCAAATCGCTCCCGCAGCTGCGGCTCCTAAGGACAGGAGGATCTGCAGGTATATCAAGCCGAACATTTCCACGTCGGCAGAATTCTATCACTACCCTTATCGGGTACTGTATGGCATCGTGCATCACGAAAATCAGGAGCTGCTAGCGGGTATTTTCGTGAATGCTATAGATGGAGTACTGATGCGTCCCGCGCGTCTTCGTCAACCGCATGCTCCCACTCAGCACCTGCTCCAGCAGCGGGTTGTGATATGCGATCCACACCGGCCTCGGCGATAGCTCCAGAGACCGCTCAAGGTTTTGAATCACGTGCTGCAATCCCCTCTCCGGCAGCGGATTGAATAAATACAACACCAGCGGCGTTTCCGGAAAGACGAACTCGCAAGCGTCCGCGCAGACCGCCTCAATCTGCGCACAGCGCTGCGTAGGGCTGCGATATGCGCTAATGTTTTCTTGCGCCGCGCGATGCAATTCCGCAATCAACTCCACCCCCACAATTTTCCGGAACGGATATTCCGAAGCCATCAGCAGCGTCCGTCCCTTGCCCGAACCAAGATCGATGAAGGTGAATTGATCGAACGCGATGGGCTTGCCTCCGACCGACAAGCTCGCCATCATCTCCCGAAACAGACCCGGTTCAGTCGGTTGATACGAAGAATGAAACAACCCCAGCAGCCGCGCGCGCCAGCCTACCGTGCCGCTAGTGGTGTTGACGCGATGTTCCCAGTCGTACTCCATGTCGCCATAGCGCTGCCGCCGCCGCTCGGGCGTCGATTCGCGCACAAAGCTCCACAGTTTCCCGACCAGCAGGGAACTCGCGCGAGCACGCCCCTTCGCGCGCGACTGTTCGCGCCACCAGTTGCCCAGAGTTTTCGAGAATTGAATCATTGAGTCATTGGCTGATTGAGTCATTCGATCGTTGAGTCATCTGGGTTCAATCATTCAATGTCTCAATGATTCAATGTCTCAATGACTTAATGCGTCAATGACCTGCGTTGACCGGACGCGGTTGCGGCGGCTCCGCGCCCGGCGGCAAGCCCTTGGTGATGAAGGCAATGCTCTGCGGATCCTGCACCTCGATCCGCCCATCCGGCATCAGCCTGTACGCCCGCCCCTTCGGATCGCTAGGCGTCCCACGGATAAATCCCGCGCGCTCCAGATCGCCCATGCTGGCGGGCAATCGTCCGGTCTGTTGTTGGTACTTTTCGACCACCTGCTCCAGCCGAGTCACGTCTTCATCCACCTGCAAGGCGAGCAGATGCTCGACCGCGTTCTCCCGTATCTGTGCATCTTTGGTGCTCTGGTAAGTCGTGAACCACAACATGCGCGCCGTGTCGAATTCGCCCGCATGTTGCGCCATCCGTGCCGCCAGAATGGGCATGAACGCATTGGTTACCGGAAGCTTCGCTCCCTCTGTAAACGCATCCGCCGCCTTGGCATAGTCCTTGAGCTCGGTGTAGTAAAGGAATCCCAGGTTGTAGTAGAGCCGCCACTGGCCGGGATTGTGCTGGATTCCGTACTTCATCAGCTCGAGCGCCGCCCCCGGCATTCCCGCGCCTCTAGGCGGTTTCGGAGCCAGAAAGTTCGCCCCAAACTGGTACGCCGGCAATAGCCTTGGATCCAGTTCCGTAGTGACTTCGAGCAGAGGCGCCAGCAGGCGAAAATCATGGGAATGATTGTGATGCTGTTCCCCGAAATACTGCACCGCCCGCGTCCAGTAAATGTCGGCCAACAGGCCGGTGTAGCCCAGGCTCAGCCGCCGCAGCACCTTGGGAGAGCGCACGTAAAGCGCTTCCTGCGCCACCGATTCCCGCCGCATGTGGTCGATAGCGTAGAGCGTGGCCATCGCGCCGGCCATCGAAAGGAGCAGCACGGCGCTCGCCACCAGGTTCGCGCGTCGCGTGGCAGTCATTCTCACTTCAGATTCCGGCGCTGGAAGATCAGCACCGCTCCCGAGATGGCCATCGCCGAGTACAACAGAGCGTACACGCTGTTGTACAGAATCAGGCGCCCCGGTACCGGGTCCCCGTGCGCCACCAGGCTGATTACGTTCAGAGCGGAGAAATTCGGCACCAGATAAGCGACAACCGTCGCCAGCCAGCCTCCCAACCCCTGCGTGATTCTGGCAAAACCGCGCAGATCCTCGGCCAGGCTTCCGATCACGAACAGCGCAAAGGTGAATACCGCCGACATCAGCGGCGTCGAAAAGGTCGAGAAGAACAGCGCCAGCGCGCACACGATCAGAAACTGCAGCACGATGAAGTACAGCGCCACCAGCACCCATGCGTCCATCTTCTCGAATTTGTGCGCCACATAAAGCAGCGCCAGAAACACGCCGATCGCCATGAACAGCGTGTTCACCACCAGCGTTCCCGTGAGCCCAAAGAACTTGCCCACGACGAACTCCCAGCGGCGAACCGGCCGCGACAGCACCGTGTACAGCGTGCGCTTGTCGATCTCTTTCGAGACCAGGCCAATCCCGATGAAGATGGCGATCACCACGCCGAACAACGACACCGCCGTCAGCCCCAGGTTCACCACCACCAGGCGCTCGATATCGATCGAAATCTCCCCCACCAGAATCGCGGCTCCTGAAAGCAGGAGGGCAAACGCGATCAGGTTGTATAGAACCCGGTCGCGTACCGCTTCGCGGAAGGTGTTGAAGGCGATATATCCGATCCTCGAGTTCACGCCCCCGGAGCTCATACGCCCGCACCTCTCCTGATTTCCGTGGGCCGCAGTTTCTGGACGTAGTATTCCTCCAGCGAACTGCGCACCGGCGTCAGCGAAATCAGTTTGAGGCGCTCGCGCCGCAGCACTTCGAGTGCCGCCTCCTGTTGCTCCTCCGGCAATACCGCGTTCACCATGTCGCCGCTGACCCGCGCCTCAGCCCCAAGGCTGGTCAAACCCGCTGGCACGCTGGCTGCGTAAAAAATAATCTCGACTTTGCCTTGCGCCTGCGAAGTTAATTCCGCCACCGCTCCTACCCCGCGCAACTCGCCCTGCTGGATCACTCCCACCCGGTCGCAGAGCGCCTCCGCGTCCGACAGAATGTGCGTCGAGAAGAAAACCGTCTTGCCTTCGTGCCGCAGTTGCTGGATCAGGTCCCGAACCTCGCGTCGCCCCATCGGGTCCAGCCCCGACATCGGCTCGTCCAGAAACACCAGCTTCGGATCGTGCAGGATGGCCTGCGCCAGCCCCACCCGTTGCAGCATGCCCTTGGAGAACTTCCGCAGCTGCAACCCCGCCGAATCGCTCAACCCCACTCGCGCCAGCATCTGCTCCACTCGCGCCGATCGCCCTTTTGCCGGCATTCCGGAAAGCTGCCCGTAATAATTGAGCAACTCTCGGGCGCTCAGATGGTCGTAGAAGTAGGGTTGCTCGGGCAGAAATCCTATCTGCGATTTCACCCGCGGATCGTCCATCTCCATCCCCAGAATCCGCGCCGTTCCCGCGGTCGGAAACACCAGCCCCATCAGCAGCTTGAGGGTGGTGGTCTTGCCCGCGCCGTTCGGACCCAGGAAGCCAAACACCTCTCCCTCTTCGATGGTCAGGCGGAGCGGACGCAGCGCAAGTTTCCGGCGCTTGCGCCAGAATCCGACAAGATAGCTTTTTTCCAGGTCGAGAATTTCAATCGCAGCCATGTCTATGCGTGCAATGACAAGCCCCTTGCGTGGAATTTGATGTGGAATCTGATGAAAAGAATTATAAGCAATGCGGGCGCGATTGGGAGTGTCCGGCTGCCCGGGTGGTTACGAAGGTAAACCGCCTGCCAGGACCATGGCTCGTTCCCTGCATCTTCCGCCGCGGTCGGCGCTACTGTTGCGGAGTGACGGAGCCATCGCAGGTCGTGATCGCCGTCGTACTGACGCGCACTACCCCGTCGGCGAAAGAACAGTAATAGTGGACTCCCGAATAGTTCAGTAATACCGGCGAAGCGATCGCATTATAGTTCGCGGCCGGAGTTCCGCTTACATTGGTCAGCGTGAAGATGTACCCGCTTCTTGTGCCCGTCGCCAGTTGCGAATCGATCAAGCATGCGGAACTCGATGTGGGTGTGGTGGTCCCGGTGCAGGTGCCCGCGAGACTAGACAAGCTGGCGGCGAAGCCAACCGTAGGGTAGGTGGAGTTGTATGTGACCTGCGCCGTGTTCAAGGTGCGGATCGATGCCACTGCGGCCGATTGGTACGCCGATATGCGCGATTGCAGAAAACTCGGCACCGCAATCGCCGCAATCACCAGAATGATGGCTACTACAATCAACAGTTCAATTAGCGAAAACCCTCTAGTCCTGCGCATCACGCGTCTCCCTGTTCCGGATAAACCCATCCAGCCCAGTTCCCAGCAGGATTGTTGCACTTTGCATGCCGTACTCGGCCGATGCGCACCAACCCTAAGTCCTTGGGAATGCAATGCAATTTGCAGTCCCGCCCTATCGTTTGCTGGTTTCGTCATCTCTCTCCATCGGAAAATGACATTTTGTGTCAGTGGATTTCCAGGTCTGGGACCAGTCAATCACTTTAAAGACGGCCACCAGAGACCCCCCACAATAAAAAAAGCAGAGGATTTCTCCTCTGCTTCTTTCCGGCTTGTACCCTCCCCCAGGTACTTTGCCAACTTCAAAACTTACTGCAGCGGGGTCTCGGTTCCGGCGCAGGTGGTCATAGCAGTGCCGGTGTTGGTGTAGCGAACCACTGCATCCGCAACCGAACAGAACGAGCGTACGCCCGTCGTGTTAATGTTCAGCGGGTTTGCGTATTGCAGATAGGTGGCCGCTGGAGTGCCGGTGCCGCCCGTCATAACGAACGAATATCCGCTCTTGGTGCCGGTCGCCAGCTGCGAGTCGATCAAGCAGGCGGCGTTCGTGGCGGGTATAACGGTGCCCGTACAGGTGCCCGCCAGATTCGCCAGGTTAGCGGCGAAGCCAACCGTCGGATAGGCGGAGTTGTAAGAGATCTGCGCTGTGTTGAGTGTGCGAACCGACGCCACTGCGGACGACTCATTCGCCGCGATACGTGCGCGTAACAGGTTCGGGATAGCAATCGCGGCGATGATCAGGATGATCGCCACCACGATGAGCAATTCGATCAGTGAGAAGCCCTTTTGTTTCCGCATTTAGATTGTCCTCGTCTCCGTTTGACTGGTTTGGTTGGATGACCAACTCGCTGCTACTATCGCACTCTGAGGGCCAGAGACCCAAGTGACGGAAGTCAGATGTCCTTTCGGGCACAAACTCAGCGTTTTCAGCGGTGCCGTACGAAATAGTCACCTCCTCAGTTATCCTCGATTCTGCCAGTATGACACTTTCAGAGAGCAGACTGACAAATTTTGCCATCGCCCCTGATTTCCATCTTCATCTTCAAATCCCCCGTCAGAGGCCGCAACTACCATTCCAGGAACGATTGCCTTCACACGTTCTTGCGTCGGGAAAAATCTCCGCCGCCGGGATCATTCCCGTTTTTTCTCAGCGTCTCCATCATAAGAACTAGGCTTGTGATTGCAATGGGATTAAGGACTCAAACCGCACCGAACCGGCAGTTCTATCCAGCCGTTGCCATGGAGCGCGCTTCCGCTCCCGTTTCCTGGAGCGCGAGCCGATTCGTAAACTCCTCGTTTTGCAAGCGATACATCAGCCAAATGGAGAGGGAAATTGTGGCCACCACCATCGTCCATGGAATGACCGGTGAAATCCAAAAAAGCGGGATGGCAAAGCTGAGCAGCGCCATCCAGGCGAGGCTGGCCAAGGTGCCAAACAAAAACGCCGCCCGTCGCGCACCGCTTTTGAACGACAAAGGATACAGGCATAAAGCTTGCACCATCAGCGCGAACGGGAAGGCGACCACCAAGTCGACGAAATAGTGCTCGCCGATTCCAAGGGTCGCGAGCACGGTGAAAATCACAAAAACCAGCACGATGGCGCGTATCCACCGGGAGAGCCCTTTCGAATTCCACCATGCCAGCAGCATCCAAGCCATGTGCAGGGACGGAATGGCATTGCGCGCGCTCGTGACCGGTATCGTTTGCAACACCAGGTACCTGACTTGCGATGTAATCAAAGGGTGCCAGGGAAAATTCTGTCCAAAAACGTGGACGGGCCCAGTGGCCGGAACCAGGTTGTAGAAAAGCACTCCGAGCGGCCCGGTCACGAGGAACGCCAGCATAACCGGCAAAGCCTGCTTGCCGCGCCGCCGGACGTGCGCCGCATAAACCAACGCCAGCGGCAGAGGTAGAGCGATGTAAAACAGCAGGCCGGCGAACCGGAACCACAAGTGCCGCGAGTAGACTTGCCCTACCAGAAAACTGAATTGCACGCGCAGGCTGCAATCGAAAGAATACAGAAAAAGATCGAACGTCTTGGGATGCAGTTTTTCGGTGTAATCCAGCAAGGTCGAAGCCATGTCCTCCGAAGCCAGGAACAGGACCGTGGGAAGAAACGCGTAGGGGAAAATGGCGCGATTCAGGTTGCGCGCCCATATCGTCCGCGTGCCCATTACGGCCAGGCTGCTCAATCCTAAGAATGAAAATACCGCCATGAACCTGGGCTGGAAGCGCAGGATCCGATAGTCGAAACCCGCCAGCACCAGGGCGCCCACGGCCACGCTGGCGAAGTTGATCCATGAGGGCTGTATCACCAGCAGGGTGACCGCCGCTCCAGCCAAAGCCAGCGACATGAACACACTCGCCATGGAAGAGCCGTAAAAAGAGCCGCTCGACGAAACTTCAAACACGGTGGCAAGAATCGCCACCGTAAGCGCCGTTTTCATCGGGTCGGCGCCATTCAGCAGACCCTTCCACGTTCCACCCGTACCGGTTGTATCGCTTTCGATTCGGCGCATAATCGTGCGGCTAGGGTATCAGCCTCGGAATGCGTGCACGAAGACTTGCGGACGCCCCATGGGCACTATGGTAATTGCAAGCGAGCGATCCCGGAAGCGACGGTCGCCCTTTACGACGTAGCCTTCAGCGACGGGATTCAGGCCGAAGACGCCGCCATCTGCGACATCGCACGGAACAACCTCCACTCCAGCAACTGCCACACCGGCCGCTATAGCGTGAAGCAGGGAAAAGGAGTCCACGCCTTTTACCAGATGTAATGGCCATGACTTGACCTTGCATACCACGCTGTCGGACGGGGTCGCTACCGTCAGACCGTAGCAGGTTTTGAGCGTAATGGCTGAAGGGCGAACAAACGGCGTAAAGTTGCGCTATGGCCTGTATTCGCCAATGACGATGGAAGTCACACTGAATCTGGCGTAAAGTGCTGGCCTAGGAGCCAACGATGAGAGCAATCGAAGCAGTCGTAGTTTTGGTCTGCATTTGTGCGACATTGCCGATTGTGGCGCAAAGTTCCGATCCAGCACTGGAGAAGGAACTTCTGGCCGTGCTGCATCCGATGTATGCCGCCGAGCAGCGACATGATCTCGCCTATGTCAAGTCCCATCTCGACGCGGATTTTGCCGAGGTCGCCGGGGATGGGAACGTTTATGGTTTTGAGGCCATCGAAAAGGGTTTCGCCGACATGCAACTGAAGCACTACGAGTTGACGGACTGCATGGCAAGAGCGATGGACCTCAACGCGGCCTACCTGACTTGCAGGATGGAAGTGGATGCCAGTTACCGGGGAACTCCGCTACCTAAAGAGATGCGCGTGACATGGCTCTGGAAGAAGTCCGCGAGCGGGTGGAAGGTTAGCTTCGAACAGGCAACACTGATTGGAGCAAAATAGCCAGGCCTTCCGGAACACTTCTTGAATCCGCCGGAAACACGATTGCACTCATCTACCCTTGAAAGGGATTTCGAGTTAGCCGCTACGCCCTACTGCTTTACCAGTTCGACCCGGCGATTGAGCGTGCGCCCGTCCTCCGAGTCATTCGATGCCAGAGGAGCATAAGGGCCGTCGCCATAAGCTAGCAGCCTTCCCGCACCCACGCCGTACTGCGAGGTGAGCACTTGCACAACGGCCGCCGCTCGCCGCCTCGAGAGTTCGACATTCGCGGCCAGCACCCCGACATTGTCGGTATGGCCCACTACATAGAGTTTTAATTTGGCGTCCTGCTTCAGCAGTTTGACGATCTCCTGCAGCGCCGCACTCGACTCTGGCTTCACCTCAGCCTTCCCCGTATCGAACAGAATTCCATTGACCACGATATGACCGCTGGCGGCCAGGCCGCTCGAAAGCACGGCCGCCGTCGCAACCACATCCTGCGTCAACTTTGTTTCGATCAGAATGGACTGCGTGTATTGGCCCGCCCCGCCTACGCTCTCCCCGATCCAGGTCTTGCCTAGATGAGCCGTAAGATCGCCATAAGCCCCGGAATCGTAATCGAAAATATAACCTGCATTCTGTAGCGCAGTGTGGAGATTCCGAACCACCTGGGCCTTGCTCGCGCCTTGGGGAGCTGAGTAGGAGATCTCGTGATATTCACCTTCGAGCCTCTTGAGTGGTTTCCCGTCGCCCATCTCGAAGTCATGGCTCTCGTCGGCTTTATCGGTGCAGGACTTGATGAAAGTGCCGGGGTAACGGCTAACCAGCGTCGAGTCCTTGCAGCCTGTGGCGTCTTTGGTCTGCGCTTGCGCCAGGCTGACACAGAACGACACCGCCACCACGCATAGAACCAACCGTATTGTTTTCAAGCTTCCTCCATTTCAACCTCTTTGCAAACCGGATTTTCGTTTGTGGCCGAGTGCGGCAGTCTACTCCAAAACCTCCACTTCCGCGAACGATTTTTCCCTTGTATCTGGTGGTTGGTGAAACATCCCGTGGGTGTTGAAAAAGTCACTGAGATTAGGGGCTGAGATTTAGCGAAAGCATGGTAGAAGGAGGAATCCAACCCAATGCTTTGCTGGATTTCTATCTTCGGAGGCCTGCTGATCATGATGGG
>Ga0181523_10000080_pt1 | contig 93179 bp, 87 predicted proteins | sample PEATcosm2014_Bin_43_FD_119752 | JGI IMG/M metagenome (GOLD analysis project Ga0181523, IMG submission 119752) | Peatland microbial communities from MTU Mesocosm Facility, Houghton, MI, USA - PEATcosm2014_Bin05_30_metaG | ecosystem: Environmental > Terrestrial > Soil > Wetlands > Peat | place...
GAGCGCGACAACCTTCCGAATCTCGTCGACGTACGTGTCTTTCCCGTACGGCGCCAGTCCCATGACTTTACCCTCATCGCCATACTTTCTGTAACCGATGAAATCGCAGATCATGGTGTAGAAGCTGCCCAGCGAGTGCGGCAGAAAGACGCGGTCAAGCACCTGAATTTCGGGGCCCTCGCAGCGTGCCGTCATCGTGGAAACAAAATCTCCCGAGCCGTCGTAGCTGAAGCCCGCTGCCTTTTCCCATGGCGAACAGTAGTACGAACTGGCGATGTGCGCGATGTGGTGCTCCAGATGATGTTCCTGGAACTTCAGTGTGGAAGCATCCACATCGAGCGCCTCCGCGAGCAGCGATCGCACATCGCGCATCGACTCTTTGCGCTGCCGCATCTTGATAAAATTCAAAACCTTCGCCGGATTCGCCAGCGCATATTGGACTTTTTTGGCGAGGTTGGCGTCACTATCCTGCCCCACAGCAACGTGCTGAACTTCGGCAATCTTCGCGCCCGCCGCATCCAGACAGGCTTTCACCGCCAGCGATGGAAAGCCGCCGTAATGTTTGTGCCGGTTCAGCCGTTCTTCGGCCACCGCAAAAAGAATTTTTCCGTCTTCGACAATCGCCGCCGAAGCGTCGGCGTGAAACATATTCAGGCCCAGAATCAGCATTTACGGGTGGTTCCCTTCAGGGCATTGCTTTCAGCGATGCCGATGATTCTTGTGTAGAGACGGGGCTCGTCCCATCTCACTCCGCAACGGGAGACGCGGCAAGCCGCGTCTCTACGGGAAATTATTGCGTCGATTTTCCCTTCGCCGCCGACGCGACGAACTCGTTCACATCGACTGTCAGAGGCTGCCCGGTCTGGCATGAATTCTGGAGTCGAAGAGTTGCGAGCGTCGAGCCGACGATCCGATCAAACCGAATCGGCGCCGGCGTCTTGCCCCGCAGCGCATCCACAAATGCCTGTATTTCCGCCTGGTGGCCCTTGTCCTGCCGCCAGCGTGCGCGGGTGATTTGTTTGCGGCCGTAGCGCACAAGTTCGAGACGGCGAAAATCTTCGAGGATCGCAACCGACCCGCCGCCGAAAACTTCCACGCGTTCCTTCGCAGCCGACTTGTCGCCATTAGCGAGATAGCTGATTGTGCCGAGCGATCCGTTCGCGAACTTGAGCGATGCGACGACGTTATCCATGCTGTACTGCCCCGGATTGCCCACGGTCTGCGCCTGCACTTCGATGGGAGACGCGTCCGCGAGAAAGCAGAGGAAGTCCACAAAATGGCAGACCTCGCCGAGGATGCGTCCGCCGCCTTGCTCGGGATCGTTCACCCAATGGTCGGCGGGGATATAACCGGCATTCACCCGGTAGTGGATGGCCAGAGGTTCGTGCGCCTCGGCAAGAAACTTTTTCATCTGAATGGCCATGGGCGCGAATCGACGATTGAAACCGACCATCAGAAGCGGAGCATTTTCTCCAGGCGCCGTTGCCCGCGACAACGCACAAACCAATTCGGCCAATTCGCATTCATTCAGGCAGAGCGGCTTTTCGCAGAAGACAGCCTTGCCCGCGCGCAGGGCGGCAAGAGACTCACTGGCGTGCAGATTATGGCGGGTAGCGATCAGCACGGCCTTGATTTTTGGATCCTGGAGAAGCTCTCGTTCTGAATTCGAACAGTAGGAGAAGCCAAATTTTTCCGCCGCGCTGCGGCTGCGGGGCCCGGTCGCATTGCAGACGCCGATGAAGGAAACGCCCGAGATCGCTTTCAGTGCAGGCAAGAGTGTATTCTGCGCGAAATTTCCGGCTCCCAGCACACCCAGACCAATGGAATCCGACGACGGGGCTACGGCGCCCACCGAAATTCTCTCCAACAGATTCCGCGCAATCCCAGAGTCAGAGTCCGCGTAAGTAATCAGCGCGGCGAGAAATGGCTCACCCGCGCTGCCCGTAATCAGGTCATACGCCCGCGTCGCCTGTTCCAACGGAAAGCGATGCGTGATCAGCAACGGCAAGTTCATTTTGCCGTCCGCGATGAATCGGAGGAAGGCTTCCAGGTTGCGCGTTTCCGTCCAGCGCACATGCCCAATCGGATAATCGCGGCCCTTCTGCTCATACGCGACATCGTAACGACCGGGGCCGTAGGAGCGCGAAATTCGGAAATCCAATTCTTTTTCGTAATAGAGCTTGCGCTGAAGGTCCATGCCGACGGTTCCTACGGCGACCACAATGGCGCGATCGCGCGCCAGTTCCGCTGCCAGGTTCACCGGCTCGCTGCTTGGCGTCTCGGCTGTAATCAACACCGAGTCCACGCCTGCGCCGCCCGTTTTCTGAAAGCACAGGTCGCGGAACTCGCGCGCGCTGGCGCACGCGGCTTCGGCCCCACTTCCAATCGCGAGGCCGGCACGCTGCTGCAGCAGGTCCATTCCAAAGACGCGGCAACCGGCGGCTTTCAGCGACTGAACCGTGATTTGTCCGAGCAAACCGAGACCAATCACTGCGACCGTGTCGCCGAGCGCGACCTCCGCGGTTCGAATTCCATGCAGGCAAATCGCGCCCACAGTCCCGAAGGCTGCTTCTTCGTAGGACACTTTGCCGTGTGGAGACCGCGCTTGCTCCGTCTGGGGAGACGCGGCGAGCCGCGTCTCCATGAAAAAAACATCGCGCTCGGGAATCTTCGCGACCAATATGCGCGGCACGCAGGCAAACTCGGAATGCACCGCGTATCCCGCACCCGCGCAAGCGACGCGATCGCCCACGTTGATGTCGGCGATGCCATCGCCAACCGCAGCCACCTCTCCGGCACTGCTGTAGCCCAGCGATTGCGGCTGGTCAAGACGGGACCGCACGGTTTGCAAAGTGGACGCCAGTCCATCTCGCTTGATCTTGGCGAGCACATCGCGCACCAAATCAGGACGAGCTCTTGCCTTCGCCAGCAGACTCTTGCTGGCAAATTCAGCCGAGGCGCGCTCCGTGCCGGCCGACACCAGGGACGCCGCCACTCGCACCAGCACACAGCCCGGCAATAATTGCGGAGCCGGAACTTCTGCGATTTTTAACTCACCGGTGCGCGCGTCTTGTAGGAGTTGCTTCATGCCGTCGTTAGTGGTTGAGAAAGTCGAGGCGCGCCGATTTGCCGCTGAGCGAACGCTCTTGCGCCACCGTCAAGAAAAAGCTGCATCCAGATTTCCAGCGTCAGCAGTTGCCAGATTTGCATCGACCAGTCTTCCGTGCCTCGCCGGTGCTCTTCAATGTATCCGCATATTACTTCCGGACGAAACAACCCCCGGCGCCGGACTTGCGCTTCCGAAAGAAGATCGTCCACCATGGGACGCAGATCGTGCGCCAGCCAGTAGTCCACTGGCGCCGCGAAGCCTGCTTTCGGCTGCCGCATGACTTCTTCTGGCAGCATACTACGCATGGCTTCGCGGAAGATGTGCTTCGTCACCGGGCACCATTTTCCTTTCAGCTTCCACCCTGGCCTCACGTTCCACGCTACGAATTCGACAAGCTCGCGGTCCAGGAACGGCACTCGCACTTCGACCGACGAAGCCATGCTCATTTTGTCGTTGTAGGTCAGGTTCAGCGTGGTCATGAAGATCTTGGTATCGAGATAGAGCATCTGATTGAGAAAATCCGCGTGGCGCACTCGGTCGAATGCCGCCAGATGCCGCCCATCAGCATCGGGATTGCCGTTTGTTGCTGACTGCGATCCTGGAGCGTACAAGTCTGTTTTCTGCCGCGCATCGAGATACGTGCAGTTTCTGATGAAAGCTTCTGTCGGGCTGAGCGCCGCACTGCGGGCCATTTTTTTCGCCAGACGCACCGATCCTTTCATGCTCGTTCCGCGCAGTGAGGGCAATCCCAGCAGAGTTCGCTCCACGCCGAAGCGGACGAAGCCCGGGATGCGCCGATATTTTTCCGCCCACGTGTGAGCTGCATGCTTGCGATATCCCGCGAATATTTCATCGCCGCCAACTCCCGACAAAAGCACGGTCGCCTGTTTTCGGGCCTCGCGGCACACCAGATACGCAGCGATGAGCGCCGGATCGGCGGTGGGCTCATCCATATGCCAGGTCAAACTCGGCAACAGGCCGACCACATCAGGCTCGACCACGATCTCATGATGCTCGCAGCCCAGCTTCTGCGCCAGGCGCTGCGGCACGCCGGGATCGTCAATTGTGGTCTCGCCGACGCGATAATGCTTCGGATACGTGATCGTATAAGTTCGCACCGGCTGCTTTCGCGCCATGGCCGGCACCATGGCCGCAACTATGCTCGACGAATCAAGGCCCGCGCTTAGAAAAGCGCCGATCGGAACGTCGCTCACGATCTGTTGCTCGACCGATGCGCAGAACCGCGCTCGAATCTCATCCGCCAGATCCGCTTCTGTTCGCTCGAAGCGATGTTCCGCGGGAGGAAAGGTCAAGTCCCAGTACGGTTCGATCTTGAACTGGCCGTGTTTCCAGAGCGCGTAGTGGCCTGCCGGCAACTTGCGGATTCCCTCGAACATGGTCAGCGGATCGGGCACCCAGAGGAATGTCAGGTATTGGTCGAGCGCCTCCTGGTTCACGCTGGCTTCGATTCCGGGCACTTCGAGCAGCGCCTTGACCTCGGAGGCGAAAGCGAGTTTACCGCCGCGCTCCCAGTAATAAAGCGGCTTGATTCCGAAATGATCGCGCGCCAGAAACAGCTTCGGCGAACGGCCGCGCAAATCGCAGATGGCGAACGCAAACATGCCCTGCAAGCGGTTCAGGCAGTCTTTGAAGCCGTCGGGACCATATTCTTCGTAGAGATGAACGATAACTTCGGTGTCGGTGTGCGAGCGAAAACGATGGCCGTTGGATTTGCCTTCTAGTTCGCGGCGCAGATCGGCGAAGTTGTAGATCTCTCCGTTGTAAGTGATCCACACCGTGCCATCTTCGTTGCTCATGGGCATGTGGCCGCTGGCGGAGAGATCGAGAATGGCAAGGCGGCGGCTGCCCAGTCCGATGTATCCCCCGTCAGGGAAATGCCGCTCCCAGAGCCCGGAGTCGTCGGGGCCGCGGTGCCTCTGCACGTTCGTCATCCGGGCAAGGGCTTCCCGGTCGCCGCAGTTCACGAGTCCGCTGATGCCGCACATGAGCTTAGTTCCTTCCCGTCCGCAGTGTGTCGGTCCGCAGCTCGGCGATTCGCAGCTCGTAGATTTTCGCCTTGATGTGGAAGAACTGAATGCCCTGCATGGCGCAGTAGATCAGGCCGGGGACGCCATCCAGAAATCCCAGGCTCAGTATGTACTTGTAAAGGAAAAACAAAATCGGCGACCCGGGCAGTCCGAGGAAACGGCGCCGCAACCACCTTCGCCGCTGCGCTTGCGTGCCCCAAAACGAAGGCTGAATCTGCCCGTCACTCTTGTTGCGGTTGCCACCGAGCCAGACGCGCGCCTCCCAATTCGAATACTCGTTGTGCTTTTGGATGTAACGCGACAGGGACTCGATATTGTGATGGATGAGCGGGTGCATCAGCTTGCGCGTCGCTCCGGTTACGACGACGTGCTCGTGCACCTCCATGTCGGCCATGGTTGCGTCCTGATCCTGAAGGCGGCATTCGTAACGCCCCAGGCCCTTGCGGAACAACGACAGCTTCCAGAAGCTTGCTCCGCTATGCCGCAGGCGCCGCCCGAGAAAATAGATCTGCAAGGCAATGTAATAGCCATCCGTGCGCGGGTCCTGAATAGCCCTCTGGATCTCGTCCGCGAGTTCCGGGGTTAGAACCTCGTCGGCATCGAGCAGCAAGATCCAGTCGTGCGCCAGAGGCAGCGTGTCCATCGCCCACTGGCGCTTCTTTGGCCAGCCTCCCGCATAGTGGAACTGGACAACCTTCGCACCGTGAGACTCCGCAATGGCAGCGGTGTCGTCGGTACTTTGCGAATCGATGACATAGATGTCGCCGACGGACTTCAGCGATTCCAGGCAACGCCGCAGATTGTGCGCTTCATTGCGGACCGGCACAATCACGCTCAAGGGCAGTAGCGGCGAGGCTTTTTCCGCACCGGACATCTCAGCTTCCGATTTCGTCTCGATCACGTTTGTCCCGGTAGAAGGTCCTACTATCTTAGCCTCCAGCACGCGGTTTTCACAAAGATCGCTGTGCTAGTATCGCTTCCGGATCCATGCCTAACGCCTCGCCAGTCCGCGCGTCAAACGAACCTAGGTTAAAGGAAGACGTTCGCGACTTCTGGGACGCCGATCCGTGCGGCTCGCGCTATCTTGGCGATTGCGCTGACTTCGACGCGCACGCTCGGGCACGCTACCAACTGGAACCCCACATTCACGGATTCGCCGGATTCGCTCAATCTCGCGGTCAACGAGTGCTTGAGGTCGGAGTCGGCATGGGCGCCGATTATCTGGAGTGGTTGAAGGCCGGAGCGCAGGCCACTGGGGTCGACCTTTCGAGCAAATCGCTCGAGCAGGCGAAGCGGCGATGCGAAATGGCTGGCTACGCGGCCGATCTGCGCGTCTCCGATGCCGAGCACCTGCCTTTTCCGGACGACACTTTCGACATTGTGTACTCGTACGGCGTGATGCACCACAGTCCCGACACGCCGCAATGCATCCTTGAGGCATGGCGAGTTCTCAAGCCGGGAGGGACGCTCCGCATCATGATCTACCACCACCCCTCACTCACCGGATTCATGCTATGGCTGCGCTACGGATGTCTGCGCGGCAAATCGTTGCGTCAATCCGTTCATGATCATCTGGAAAGTCCGGGAACGAAGTCCTACACCGAGGGTGAGGCGCGGGCCATATTGCAAGGGTTTGAGCAAATCGAGGTCCGGCAGGCTCTCAGTCCGGGAGATCTGCTCTTGAACGAACCCTCGGCGCGCTATCAAGGAAAAGCGTACCGGATCGTCTGGCGCTTGTACCCACGATTTCTCGTCCGCAGGTTTGGAGCTATGCTGGGGTTGTTCCTTTTGATCTCCGCGCGCAAACCGTTGGCACAGTAAATCCGTTTACAGATTTTGTTCGCACCAGCGCGCCAGCACAAACAGCGACCACGGACGCGACCAGGAAGTTTCTCCCGCCAGAAATCGATCCCAGACGCCGCGGACCGCATCCGCATTCAACGAGGCTTGACCGTGACCGCTCCCAAGCAGGACAGTTTCGACTGGCTGCCTCATCTCACCGCGTAGCCATCGCTCGAACGGCAAAGTGAATCCGCGCTTGGGACGATTCACAATCTCCCTCGGCAGTTCAACGCCGAGAGTCGCCAGCAGCAGGCCTTTCGGCAAGCCACCTTGCAGCTTCTTGTCTCCCGGAATGCGGAAGCAGGCTTCGACCAGCGCCCGATCGAGAAACGGCACGCGCAACTCGAGACCATGCGCCATGCTCATGAAATCGGAATCGCGGAGCAGCGTGTTGCGCATGTAGAAGCGCGACTCCAGGTAAGAGACGCGGTTGACAGGATCAAGAGACTGACTCGCAGTGACCGACTCTTGCAGCATTCGATCGAGAGATTGCTCCGAGGCTTGGTAATCGGCCGCTGAGAACAATGCCTCGCGCTCCGCGGCGCCAAACAGTGTGCGCACCAGGAAATATGGATGAACAAAGGCCGGATGAACCATGGAATCACTGCCCGCGGCCAACTCGGCTAGCTTGCGGCCGCGATCGCCCTTGCCTGCGAGCAGCGCCACCGAAGCGGCAAGCCGCCGCCGCGCCAGCCTCGGCAGTTGCCCAAATCGTTTGGAAAAGACTTCCATCCTCGGCACGCGGCGAAAATTCGAGTAGCCTGCGAACATCTCATCGGCGCCCAGTCCAGTCAAAGCGACTTTCACTCCCGCCGCCCGCGTCTTGGCCGACACGAGATAGGTATTGATGCCGTCGATGGTTGGCTGGTCCATCGCGCGTAGAGCTTCGGGCAACAGCGCCAGCGTGTCTTGCTGCGAGACTGGAATCTCATGATGCTCAGTGCCGAAGCGACGGGCGACTTCCCGCGAATACTGCCCTTCGTTGAACTCCTCTTCCTTGAACACCAACGAGAAGGTGTTCGCGCGCACGCCATTGTGGCTGAGGACGGCAACCAGAGCGCTGGAATCGATTCCACCCGAAAGAAACACTCCCACCGGCACGTCGCTCACCAGGTGCGACAACACCGCGTCGCGGAAGATCGCGGGCAGTTGAGCCGACGTCGTGGCCCCATTCCCTGATCGCGGTTCGAACTCGGCCCGGGAAGACGGCAGCGGATTCCAATATTCGCGGTCGCTCACCGATCCGTTTTTTATCGTGAGCACATGTCCAGGCGGAACAGCCCGGACTCCTTCCACAATCGTCCACGGCTCGAACACGGAGCCGAATGCCAGGTAGCTCAAAACGCCAGTGGGATCGGGCTTTCGCGGCACGAGTCCCGTCCGCAAAAGGGTTCGGACTTCCGAAGCAAAAATAAAAGTCTGCTTTGACTGGTGGTAGTACAGCGGCTTGATTCCCATGGAATCGCGCGCCAACAACAATCGCTTTCGCGGCGCGTCCCAGAGGGCAAACGCGAACATGCCGCCCAGCCGCGCCAGGCACGACTCTCCCCACACGCGATAAGCCGCCAGGATCACTTCGGTGTCAGAATGACTTCTGAATTCGGCACCCGCGGCTTCGAGCTCCCTGCGCAGTTCGCGGAAGTTGTAGATCTCGCCGTTGTAGACGATCCAGTTGCCGGTGACCCGATCCTGCATGGGCTGATGGCCGAGCGGCGAGAGATCGATGATGGAGAGACGGGTATGAGCGAAACCCAGATAGAGGGGAGCGGCAGCGCTGCCGTCAACGACGACGGCGCCGGAATCGTCCGGTCCACGATGAGCCAGGCTGCGCGCAGCTTTTTCCAAGAGATCGGGCGAGACAGCGCTGCCGCGAGAAACGATGCCGAAGATTCCGCACATTACGGTGGAACGGACATCATAGCGTTAGCCGGCCCGCCGGCTCAACGAAAGGAACCGGGAACTCGTTACGGCGCCGGTGACCTGGTCCTGCTCGCTTTCGCTGAGGTCGTTGTAGAAGGGTAAACGCAGCAGCCGCTCGCTAACCTCTTCCGTGACCGGGCAGTTCGAGGGACGAGCTGCGAACCTCAGTCCCGCCTCCGAAAGATGAAGCGGAGTGTAGTGGAAGACGCTGAGAATGCTCTGCGCCTTCAGTTGTGCGATCAACGAATCGCGCTGCTCAAGCGAAGGCAAAAGCATGTAGAACATGTGATTGGACTGCTCGCACTCCGCTGGAATCAGCGGCAGTTTTACGTCGTTACTTTCAGCCCAGCCGGCCAGCGCTTCATAGTATCGATTCCAGACTCGCCGCCGTTTTTCTTGAATGATCGTTCTGGCTTCGAGCTGCGCGTAGAGAAATGCGGCTAAAAGATCGGAAGGCAGATAGCTGGATCCGAGGCCGACCCAGGTGTATTTGTCCACTTCGCCGCGGAAGAAGCGGTTGCGGTTGGTGCCTTTCTCGCGAATCACGAGCGCCCGTTCCAGCAGTTCGGTGTCGTTGACGATCAGCGCTCCGCCTTCTCCGCAGGTGAAGTTCTTGGTCTCATGGAAACTCTGGGTCGCGAGGCAGCCGAGAGTTCCCGTGTACGTGCCTTTATAGCGAGAGAACAGGCCGTGCGCGTTGTCCTCCACCACGCGGACTCGGTGGCGGGATGCGATGGCGAGAATCGAATCCATCTCGCAGGAAACTCCCGCATAGTGAACCACGACGATCGCCTTGGTTCGCGTCGTTATGAGGGATTCCAAAAGACTCTCATCGAGATTCAGTGTGTCGGGACGAACGTCCGCGAATACCAGACGCGCTCCCCGCAAAGCGAAGGCATTCGCCGTCGAGACAAAAGTAAACGACGGAACGATGACTTCGTCCTCCGGCCCGCAATCGAGCAGGAGCGCCGCCATTTCCAGGGCATGGGTACAGGATGTTGTCAGCAGGACTTTCGGAACCCCCAGCTCTCTTTCGAGAAGGTCGTGGCACTTGCGGGTAAACGGGCCGTCGCCCGAGGCGTGCCCATTGGCAATGGCTTCCGCAATGTACTTGTATTCGTTGCCCGCGAGGCAGGGGCGGTTAAATGGGATGCGATAGCTCATAATTACTGCCGAAAGGAGAATATCATCGCGCTCCGGTTAAGTCCCACGCGACCTCTCAGCCAGGTGCACCGCGTCCGGCGCGTGCCAGTGGAGAATCACCTCTGGGTGTGAAAATCGGAAACCGAGGGCTGAATAGATTTGCATGACCCGCACGTTGGCAGCGGAGATACCAGTGGAAACGCTCTTTGCTCCTAAAGCGTGTATCGCCTGGAGTGTCTCGGTGTATAGCCAAAAACCGAGGGAACTCGCCGGGGCTACGGCGCCCAATCGCAGGTCGGCGTTCCCTGCATGCAGAGCGACGTGCATGAATCCAATCACATTGCCCGGTCTTCCGAGCACGAACACGAGGTCGCCCGGGTCCGAGCCGCTGAGGGCGCGACGCACCCATTCGACGTACCTGCGATTGGCAAGCTCGCGGGGGAAATGCGGATCGGTGTGGTATCGCCCAAAGTGAAAAGCATTGCCACAAATCTGGTAAATGGCTTCATGATCCGCTGGTTCAGCCCGCCGGAGAGTGAATCCGGTCTTGCGCAACGAAGCTGGTTCTAGTTTGGAAAGAGTGGCGAGCAGCGCGAAGTCGACGTAAACAAAACCACTCTGCAGCAACAACGCGCTTAAAGCCGTGTCGGAAGCCGCCACACGCACGGATATGAGTTCGGACTTAGTCCGCCTGCAAAAACTCAAGAGCGCTTCCCGGAAAAGAGGAAAGTCCTTGGCCGCAGGTGGGTCCGGACCCATGCGAAGATCCGCCACGGGAAACCCGAAAATAGCCTCATCCCAGGGCAGCAACGCGACCGAACCCCAGGCTGGGTTGGAAGCGGATAGAGGTTTGTATTCCGCCTGGAAGGAACTCATTTGCCGTTCGGACGGAGAACTCATCAATGCCGCCCCTCCTAATGCCGCACCATCACTTCTCACCGCGGGACTCTAGCGGCCTTCGAATGAGGACTTCCCAGCCGCCTACAAACCGATAACGGTTGCCTAAGGTGCGCCAGGGCGACTTCATCACATAAGCGGCCACCGTACGCATCGGATTTTTCCGCAGTGTCGTCTCCACGATAGAAGGATGCGACCAGATCACCGAGTAATGCTGAAACTTGGCCGGAAGTAGTCTGAGAATATTCGACCAATACTCTTCTCCCATATCGTGGACGTGGGCGGGAAAGGTGAAATCTACCGGCAAGCCGATGCGTTGCAAAATGTGAAACAACGAAGCGACGCAAGGAGTTCGCGCGTAGAATAGACCGCCCGGCCGCAGGGCCGATAGCAACCGGGTAAAGTCCTCTTGCGGATACGGGATATGTTCCAGAATTCCGCTGGCCAGGACCAAATCGCAATCCGTCGCACTGGCAGAAGCCAGACTCTGATGGCATTCCAATGAGATATCCTGAGAATCGGTGCTCGCCAGCGCCGCGTTGTAGTCAACCAGGACCACATGCACGTGCGGGGCGCCGTTCTCCAGCAAGAGGCGCGCAATAGAAATTGAGAGATTCCCGCCGCCTCCGCCGAAGTCGAGAATCCGCAGGCCTTGTGCCCTGAGAAAGGGCTCGGCCTTGCGGACAAGATGTTTGGCGAAACGCTGCGAATCGTCGAACGTGACTTTTTCAGCATCCTGGAAGATGCCTTGCTGGTAGTACTTGGAATAATACGTGCGAAGCGCCTCTTCCGTGGGCAGACGAGAAGCTGAAAAGCCGCCGCAATTCGGACACGCGAGGAGGGACACGTCCGGTTCAGATTGCAGCCGAAGAACTGCAGACCGTTCCCCGCCAAAGAAACACAGTGGACACTTGGACTCAGTTGGCCGGAGACCCCTCTCTTCGAGATGCATGCCAGAGTGGAAAGCGGTGGCCTTCATCTCGCTTTACCCGGGTCGCCGGAATCGATCCGGAAGAGTTCGCCGCGGCTGCCGATAAGGTCAGCTCCCTCTTCCTGTTTGCTGCCCACCTCGTTTGCGCGAATCACGTAAGGCGGCTTCTGCATGCTGCGAAAGTGCATGCGTGCAAGGTATTCGCCGATGATGCCCAGTGCAAATAGCTGCGCACCCGAAAAGATAGCGATGATCGAGGCGAGGAATGGGAAACCAGGCACACTCCCCCCATGCGCAACATAACGGCCCAGAACGAAGAACAAAACTGCGACACCAAATAACGTAAATGCAAAACCCACCACGCTAGCGAACTGCAACGGCATCGTGCTGAAGCCCGTCATCATGTTCATCCCGTGCGTCATCAACTTGCGGAAGGTGTATCCGGAGGTGCCCTGTTCCCGTCGTTGGTGCTTCACGGGTGTGGCCGCGAAGCGATTGGTGCCCCAGGTCAGCAGCACGTCGATGGATACAAAAGACCCTTCGTAGTGGGCGAAGGCTTTGGCCACCTGGGCGCGAAAGGCGCGGTAAGCACAGACTTGCCGCGCAATCTCGGCGCCCATGACATTCTGCAAAGCCAGCTTGGTCACCCATGAGGCAAAGTCTCGTCCCAACCCGTGCTGCTCCTGCTCCGGGGTTCCATAGACGACGTCATACCCTCCCGCCAGCACTGCCAGCAGTTTTGGAATTTCCTCCGGGGGATGCTGCAGATCGTCATCCATAGTGACGATAACGTCGTAGCGGGCGGCCCGGATGCCGCACAGCAACGCGTTGTGCTGGCCGTAATTGCGCATGAGGTTGATGGGTCGAATCCAGGAATAGCTCCCGGCCAAATCGGAGATGACATCCCAACTGCGGTCGGGACTGCAGTCGTTGACCAGGATGACCTCGAAGTTATCCGCAATGGCGGCCAGCACGGCTTCCAATCGGCGGACCAACTCGGGAAGGATTGCCTCGCTGCGGTAAACGGGAATGACGACGGAAATTCGCCGCGTCGCCGGCCGGCCTTCTCTCGAAGCTTCGCCGATGCTATGCATCCCTACGTCCGGACTCGCCGGAAATACCGTACCGCTCTGGCGCTAATGAAGTCATCAGCGAACACATTCAAGAACCAGGTGTGAGTAAGGTATCCGAATGAGATCGTGGCGGACGCTCGCCCTGACATTTGCGAATACCTGGGACGCGATCTTCACGTACTCTCCTTCATTCCTTACGTATTCCCCGCGATCTCTTGCCAAAAACCACCGCGCGGCTGGCGACTGATCGCTTGTCCACACCCCGTCTACCGTGATCAGCTTTCCGCCAGATTTTAACGCATCATGCGCGATTTGAAATAGTTGTCCTGCTTCGTGATCGTGGAGATGGTGCACGACGCCGAGCGCGAGTACAGCGTCAAAACTATGCTGCTTCTCGTGTGAGAATTGGCTCACTCGTTCGCAAACGAATTGCGCTTGCGGGAAGCGCTTCCGAGCCATTTCGATGTACCTGGAACTTAAATCAAATCCTAAATAATCGACCTGCGGCAGGTAACCCACGATCGTTCCCGGCCCACAACCGATCTCCAGGATGCGCGCTCCAACCTTGGGCTGCAGGTACTCGCGCACCAGCACTTTGGCAAAGGCAGGTCCTCCGACGATGGTCCACCACAAGTTGTAGGCTGCGGGGATAGCCAGGACCGAGCGAAGGGACTGAAGCATGCGGCTATCCGAGGTCACCTGTTTTTTGTCTCTGAAAAAAGCCGACTTTGATACGACAATCTATCACAACGCATGAATCTCGCCGATGCCCGGCGTTGGCATGATCTGGGTCGAGGCCAGCCCTTCCTCTACCAAGGGAGGCGGTAAACCGCGATTCCGCGAGTCTTCCGCCACGGTGTGGCGGAGGACGAGATGCCCTGCAACGCATCGCCCGATACAACAATCCATCGAACCTGGTCTTTTGCCAGACGCGCGGAAGCGGCATCAGTGATGTCGCCTTTGACGAAGGACGCGACGTCGTCGCTCCTCTGCTCGTACAGGCGTTCCGCTTGTGCGAGCACCTCCGCTCGATTCCCACTGAGGCTCGGAACGACGAAAGATATGGAGTATTCCTTCGATGAGAAATAACCATCGAGACCGGTCATGGCCGTAATGGAATAATTCGTAGACTGTTCGGCGCGACCCCAAATCGGCGTTGCGGTGAGGTCGCTCGAAAAGGCCACGACGTCGTCGGGCGCAGCCGCCAAACGAATATCCTGCAACGCATGCGCCGTATCCTGATCGAAGGCAACTTTGCAGGAGAAATTGAACGCCCCGAGGGCCTGCACCCATGTCAGTCCAAGGATTCCCCACAGAACCACGGGCCGCCAACTCCCTCGGTTGCGCTCCAGCCAGGCATTGATCGGATGAAGCGAGAAAAGACCGAGGATCCAGAGCGTCGGCTGAAGAAAAACGACGGCTATGCCTCCCACCCCCTGGTACGGGAAGAACGTGCCGATCACGAACGACAGGGCGAAGACGATAGCGAACATCGTTGCCATGCCGCGATGACGCTCTTCGCCCAGATCGAACCGCGCCATCGCTCCGGCCCCGAATAGCTTGACCCCATAGGCGACGACCGGAAGCATGATCAAAGAGGCCCACGGGATGAGCGTTGCCGGCAGCATTCGGCCGAGCAGCGCGCCCCAGATCGTGGCCGGGTATTCCAGGTTCGGCCCCCGAAAGGGAAAACCGGGCGCCACGTTGTGAAATCCCGACAACAGCATCGCCGCAGTCACGGGCAGACTGCCAATGAATATGAAGAGAGCGAGCCAGGCGAGATCGCGCGCTTCGTTTTGCCTGCGCTGCGCAAGCAATACCAGCGCACCGAGCACGGTCGCAACGCCGGATGTCGCCGCCAGCGTAAAGTTGAATCCGGCCATGAGCCCCAACAGTAGTCCCGCCACCATCCAATCACGCCGGGATCGCTCCGGCCGCAGCAGGACATTGATCGCGGCGAGACAGATCAGCAGGCTGTGGTAATGGGCGGGACGATGAACCAGCGGCAGAATCGCGTCGACTCCATCCCACGACGTCCAACTGGAAAAGAGCGCCGCCCGCATCTCGGCAAAATGCGAGGCGTGGACGGCAGCCTGCAGAGCACCGAAGAACCAGCCCAGCCCGCCGGCGCCGAGAAGCAGCAGAACGCTCAGAATGCCGGCCCTTGCCGACCCCAGCAATTGCCTGCCGGCGCGATAGGCCAATGCTCCGATAAGGAAATAAATGATGACTGGATAGCATCTGTAGTACAGATCGAACAAATCGGTCATACCCACGTGCAGCGTTTTTTGGGCTTGCAGGATTAGCGCAAGCGTGAGGTCGCCGAAATAGTGATAGATGGGTGCCCTAAGGCCGGAAACCATCAAGTTGTCCGGCGGCACGTGATGCAACAGCCGTTGCAGCAGTGTCACGTGAAACAGTTGATCCTGCCCGGCGGGTCCGTAGAAAACGAATTCGCCAGCGGAGAACCGGCCGCTTCTCCAAAATAGGGGAGCAATGCTCAGCGCCACCGCGCTTCCTGCGATAACGCTCTCATACCCCGTCAGGGTCCACCACGACGGCGCCGGTGCTTGCCTGATTTGCAGAGCGACGACAATCATTCCCGCAGCCGAGAACACGACCACTAAATAGGAAAAATAAGCGGCCATGGAGGCGCGAGCGAAAATATCATAGGCGGTCGCGATACTCACAATGCCGAAGACCGGGCTCAGAAGGATTTTGAAACCACCCGGAAACCTGCCCAACAGCGTCAACAGCAGGTAACCGGGGAAAAAATATATCACTACAAAAACCAAAACGCCCAGGGCCGCGCCTCCGGGATGATTAGACAAAACTAGTGGAATAAGGAGCAAGAGAAAGATGAGCAATGAACTTTGGAGGAATGCGAAATGATTGGCTTGATCGGTATTGTGCTCCATCGCGATAAAGAGACTATAGCAAAAGGCGTACGCAACCCGGTTCAGGTCGCGCACCACGCGAGGAGTTGTGGCCGCCGAACCGAAACTCCGGCGTGCTATTTGAATGCCTCCACGTAGAGAGAGTGCGGCAAGTCCGTCGAGTCTCCGGGTTCATACGGCGGAACGCTCGTTCCATACAATCGGCTCTTCCCTTCCGCCGATTTCTCCACCTCCCGGAACCCAGCTTCGCGCAGCACCTCATTGAGATAACTGAAATCGAACGCGGTCCGGTGCTGTCCGTCGCAGAAAACGAAATTCGAAAACCGGCCGCCGAGCGAATCGAAGTGGCGTGGAAAAGAATCGTAGAACCACTCGCTGCGCGCTTGGACATAGGCTGCAATCGCGCTCTCCAGGCTGGGAACGATAAGCCGGATGCCGCCGCCGTCTTTCAGCACGCGCACGCACTCCTCAAGCAGCCGCTTGAGCTCATCCGGGTAGAAGTGTTCGAACATGTGGGTGGAATAGATCGAATCAATCGAGTTCGGAGGAAATGGAAGTCCGTTTCTAACATCCAGCCAAAGGTCAATCTTATTGAAAGGATTGCCGTCAATATTGAAAAACCCCGCCAGATACTTTGTGCCGCAGCCCAGATGAAGATGACTTGCTCCGTTCACGGGACGCGGGTTCAGCAAGTACCGCCGCAAGAAATAATTGGGAACCGTGGCCTTGGCAATCCCCCAGAACACGATGTCTTTATAGCGCTGGTGAAGCAACCCATCCTCCGGGAACGACGGCTATTGTAAACCAGCCGGTTGCGCCTTCTGAGGAGGTCGGCCACTCAAGCGATGGCTTGGCGGTAAATCCTCGCCAGGTGTTGCGCCTGATGCGATAGCGTCAACTTTTCCAGGATCGTCTGGCGCGCCGCCGTCCCTATGCGCGTGCACACCTCAGACGAACTGAGTAACACGGAAAGCCCCTGCACAAGTTCTTCGAGTCCATCCACGGGTATGAGCCAGCCGTTCGTGCCGTGCTCAATCACTTCCTCAATTCCCTGGCCGTGACAGGCAATCACCGGCTTGCCGCAAGACATCGCTTCCAGGTACACGCATCCGAGGCCCTCGTTCCGGCTGGGCAGTGCGAACACCGAGCAGCGCCGCATGGCCTCGGCGACTTCCGACCGGCTTTGCCGGCCGTCAAACTGAACTTGCTGTGCAATGCCCAAGTCGCGCGCCAGTGCTTCAAACTGGGCGCGGTCCGGCCCTTCTCCGATGATGCGGCATCGAAGTTGGGGAAATGAAAGTCTGAGATTCCCGAGTGCTCTCAAGACAAGTTCGTGGCCTTTGCTGCGCAGCAAGTTGCCAACCATCAGAATCTCCGGATCGGATGGTCCCATCGTGGCGGAATTCGGCGAAAAAAGAGTCGGATTCACTCCGTTGTGCACGACCGTGCTGCGGGTTTCCGCCGGCGTTCCGGTCTTCAGGATTTCTTGTACCTTGCCGCTGATGCATATTACGGTGCGAGCCGCACGGTAGACGTTCACCGACACATTGCGCCGCCAAGCCGCCGGAATTCCGTCAAGAAAGCAGGTGTTAAACACATCCAACCCGTGGAGCGTAACCACGAACGGAATATTCAAGCGCCTGGAAATCAACGCAGCCGCGTGGCCGCAGGGCAGGGCGGCGTGAGCGTGGATCACATCAATCGGCTTCCTACCATGCAGCTTGCGAATTCGTTGCAACAGGCGGGCGTAGAGCAGCTTCCCGGCGCTGGCGAGCCAGAAATTTCCGGGAATTTGCGGATAGCGCACCCATTCTGCCTTCGCCGATGAACTTGGTTGTCTTCGGGGATAGTAAATCGGGGACGCCGCGATCACGCTCGATTCGACCCCGAACTGCCTGAGCTGTTCGATCGGTTCCGCGATGAAGCAGCCGCTCACCTCATTTTGGGCCGACGGAAAAAATGGGGTGAGCGTCAAAACGTGCAGCCCTCGACCTGTTTCCGCGGCTCGGGACATCAGTTTCCTATGCAGGACTGCATTGCATTCAGGCTGAGGCTTCCCGCGGCGAGGCCTCTTCCTTGGCCCGAGAAACCAGCAATAACTCAGCATTCTTTGCACCGGCGAAGCGGTCCTTCAATCGCAGGAATCTTTCTTCAAAATATTTCCGCGAGAGATACGCAAGGCCGATAGCGGCCCCTCCCGCGAGGAAAAACCTCAGCACGATCAGGCCGAAGTGATCCGAGGTTGGCTGCAGTGAGGGCCAAAAAATCCGACACAGCTTGTCGTACATTCGAAAAACCAGCAGATGGACCAGATAAAGCCCGTAGCTGATGTAGCCCAAGAAGCGGAGAACGGAGTTATTCACATAGCGACGGCGGGCACTCGTTCCCAGCAACAGCACGAGCAATAGGAATCCGGCAAAAACGATGCCGATGATCGTTTCCTGTAACGCCGCACCCAGTATGCGCTCGCGGGTTAATATCCCGAATTGCCGTCCAACGCCAGCCAGTGTGAACCCACCGAGCAATAAAGTCCCGCAAAGAACGGCGACCACTTTGCGTGAGGCTGAGGTTCGAAGGAGAATGCCGAGCAGACTGCCCGTCGCGAGTCCATCGGCGACGAACCACGTGTACCAGCCAAGCCCGGCAGTGTAACCCAGGTGGAAAAAGACGGCGCGGAGGATCGGAGTCAGCATGCATATGGCTACGGTGACGGCCGTCAGGTGCCCTCGCGTCAGCTTGTAAATGACCGCCGGCCAGAAGATGTAGTAGTGCTCTTCGACAGCGAGCGACCAGAGCGGTCCATAGTCGGCTGGGACGCCGAACAGTCCGGTGACATTCCCAAGATAGGCGAAGCTCAGTCCGATATAGGCCGCAGAAGCGGAATGGAGCATGGCTAGAAGAATCAGCAGCAGATAATATGCTGGCAATATTCGCAAGGCGCGTCGAGTGTAGAAGCGGCGGAAGTACTGCGGCTTTTCCTTGGAATCGAGCAGAATGCCGGTGATCAGAAAGCCTGAGAGAACGAAGAACAGGTTCACGCCCAGCCCGCCGGGTTGGGTCGCGAGCATACAAAGCCGCGCCAGGCCGCTGAAGTGAAAACTGCTGTATTGCCAATAGAAAGCGTGCAGCAGGAGTACGCCGGCTACCGCGATACCGCGCACGGAGTCCAACTCCGGCATCACTGGCCGGATGAGCGGATCATGCTTTGCCGGCAAGGATTCCATGGGCCTGAAGCTCTTGAGCGCAGCGGAAATCGATGTGTCAAGAAAGGGCGACACTATCCGACATTTCAGTCTGGACTTCGAGAGAAAGCATTGTACAACGGCTCTGACCCGTTGCTCCATCAGTTTCGCCCACTCTCAGAACGCACTCATTCCCCGGGCCAGAGCGAGCAGGCGTTCAACATGCTCGCTCCAACTGAAGTCGCGTGCGCGGCGCAGGCCATAGTTTGAAAGCCTGTCCGCCAGTTCCGGCGATTCTTGAATTTGCACGACCCGTTCCGCCAACGTCTCGGGAGAAAAACGGGGGAAATAAATTGCTGCATTGCCGCAGATTTCTCGATGCACGGGCAAATCGGACGCCACCACTGGCAAGCCGCTCGACATCGACTCGACCAGCGGATGCGCGAAAGACTCCGCATAGGCCGGGGTTACGTAAATGTGGCAGGCGCGATAGAGATGATGCAGCGAGCGATACGGAATCGTTCCGAGCTCGACGATATTCTGGCTTTCCCGAAGTTCATTGGCGAACGATGCCGCAGACTCGGCCCGATAGGTTCCCGGATTCTCGCCCGAATTCAGCCGGCACGTAAGAAAGAGTTTCACTTTCTTTCCCTGTAGGCGACTGCTCAAGATGGGTATTGCCCGGAATAACGTTTCGAAGTTGCGGTAATAATTGTAGTGGCTCACAAAAAGCAAGCGGAGCGCGTCTTTCTCCCGCTCAAGCTGAATCTGAACAGCCGCTGGCAACGGTGCGGCATCGCTCGTAAAAGCATCGGGGTCAAATCCATGGTGCAACGAAAGCACCTTTCTGCCACTCCACTGACTGAGTTCCTGGGCAAACGCCGCACTCGGGGCGACGGTAATATCGGCGCGGCTTATGGACCGCCGTGCCAGCCAGCCCTTTACCAAAGTGTCTGCCCATATCGCGTAGTCTCCGCGAACGCGAACATCGCGGAGGAAGTCGCCGGAAGTATAGAGCGAGTTGCGCGACAGGAGTATCTGCGGGACGGGAGAATTCCAAAGCGCAAAGTTGCCGGCGGAAATCAACACCTGCGCGCCGCTGCGCCGGATTAGTCCTGGCAACGCCGTCTGCTCATGGACGAAACGCCGGAGCGCGCCGTTAAACTCCTGGACCTCGAGAAATGAAATGTTCGGCAGTTCCCCAAACTCGCAGCGAATTGCCGGATTCAGCAGGACGACAATTTCCGCATCCCCTCTCCGTGCCAGATGGGGAATCACATTGCGCAGATAGGTAAGGCCTCCACCCGCGCTCGCGGCAAGGCCATTGATAAACAACCTGATCATCGGTTGGGCACAGCGGCTCCAAAGCCGGCTGGCGATGGACGGGAAACTCGGGAAACAACGCCGGCTACCGGGACCACAACGGCGTCAGGGACAAGGTCAGCGAGTATGAACGCAAAAAACCAAAAATATACACAGAGGTAATAACCCACGGCAAAGAGCCAATCCTCGAAGTTGGCGTGGACGAGACCCGCCAATACCACCATGGCCAGTGGAATCGAGTAATGCCGTGGGTCGCCGGTTCGGTTCATCCAGGCGCAGACTTTCCACACCTTGGACACCGTCACGGCCAGAAGCGCAACGAAGGGCACCACTCCCAACAGCCCCACCCACTGTGCGATGGTCATATAGCTGCTGCCGTGCTCGCCCGTCTCTTCGGCACTTGAAGAGAATCTCCCGGGGCCCAATCCCGGATCGTCGCCCGTCGGACTCGTGCCGTATCCCGTTCCAAAAAACGGATGCTCTTTGATCGCGTCGATCGACTTTTCCCAAGGTGTCTGTCGCGAACCCAGGATGCCCGCCTCCTTGTGCCCCTTGTAGAGCACTGCATCCTTCAGGTCCCCAAACTGCTGGTTCAAGGCTTCTGGAGCCAACACTCCAGCGACCGCAATCAGGCACAGGGCGAATGCCGCCAACTTCACCAGCAACCGGTACTGGTGCAGGCAAAAGCAGAAGATAAGCGTGACCAGCAGTACGGAAATCATTCCAGCACGTTCCAAGCTGAAATGAATAAGGTAGGTGCAAAGAACCAGGGCCACCAACCTGCGAAACCTCACCGTGGGTCCATCGCTGGTGAGCCATCCCCACAACAGCACTGGGAACACACCGATGCTCATCGCCGCGCCGAGGGAGTTAGGATTACCCCAAATATTTTGACCCAGTCCGAAATAACAGATCGCGGTGACATAGACCGCTATCTCACTGCCCAGGAGCAGACCATGGAAAAAACGGTTCTCCCGGCCGAGAACGGCGAGGCGAGCGCCCGAAGCACAATATAGAAAAAGGAGGAGCAGGCTCAAAGCCTTGGACGACGCCATCTGTAAGAACGAAGAAACAGTGGCGGAGACAAACGCGGCGCAGACGCAAAAGAACGCGATCAGATGTATTGATCGGAAAGGCTTGCGGGGAGACTTGATCCAAAGAATAAAGCCAACCACCGCGCCCGCAGATAGCACGACCCAGCGTCCAATCGTCCCCGCGCCTTGCAGGGGGACGTTCATGCCAGCCCAAAGAAAGGCGATTATAAGCAGAACGAAAAAGCGCTGGTCATATTTCCAAAGGGCGAGGACGATCACCTCCAGTAGCAATATTCCGCCCAGGAAAGAAACGTTGCCGAAGTATTGCAAATGGGTATAGACCAAATACAGCGCCAGGCACGAAGCCAGCACGATGCCGGCCCACTGCAGCGGTTTCACGGAATTCATCGAGCCCCCGTTCCGGCGGACATCGCGGCCGCGGCCAGACCATCGGCGCATGCTTCCGGCGAGTAGTTCCGAATTCGTTCCAAGCTGTGCGCGCTCATCTGTCGCTTAAGCTCATGTTGCCGCAGCAAAGAAGCGATCGCCAGGCTGAGTTTCTCCGAATCTCGCGCAGGCACGACATAACCGTTCCACCCATCTTCGACCAGATCAGCCGAACATCCAGCAACGCCGCTCACGATGACCGGGAGTCCGCACGCCATCGCTTCGTTCACCACCAGACCCCATGTGTCGCTGTGCGTCGGCAGAACCAGCGCTTCCGCCAGCGCATACAGACCCGCCAGATCTTCGCGCTGCGCGAATCCCGTGAAACAAATCAACCCCGGGCTGATCCGTTTCGCCTGTTGTGACAGTCTCTCTCTGGAGACACCATCGCCGGCGAACACAAGGCCCACTTCCGATCGCAGACCACCGTCTAGTTTGGCATAGGCTTCGAGGAGATCAAAGACTCCTTTTTCCTGCACCAGACGGCCCACAAAAAGAATAAACCGCGAGGGCAATTTCAGTTTCTCTCGAAACTCAGTGGCTTGGGCCCGGGTGTTCTCCGCCCGAGCCGCAAAGAAGGAGTCATCGACCGCGTTGGGTGCAGTGAAGATGACCTGCTCGCTGGCTCCGAGAGTTCGGAGGTAGGCAAACGAGGATTTCCCCGGCACCACAAAAGCATCGCAAGAACTCACAAAATATCGCTTCAGCCATTCCACACCGGCACGTCCAGATCTCTTGTCTCGCTGGTTACTCTCTGTCCACAAAACAAAACGCAGATTGCGCCGGCGAGCCCACCAAAGCGATTCCCAGGACGCGGGATAGTTGTAGCCGCCGCAAAGAATGATCCGGGGACACGCTGCATCTAATGCAGACCATAACCCACGATTCAGGAGAAGACCGTGCCTGCCCGCGCGCCATCGCCATGAGCGCAGAACTTCGTAGGGAAAACGGATCTCATCGGTGTAGATATGCCACCGTCGAAGCGCCTTGTCGGTCTCTGCCAGAAAAATGACGTGCAGATCTACCCCGGCCCGGCGGGCAAGAGCGTTGAAGACCGGGATGCGGTAAGGGGCAATGATTTCCGTGAGAATCACAGTCTTTCGGGTCATGACGTTGCGCTGGCCACTCCCATCGCGGGCATGCACTCCAAAAGGCTCACCGAGCCAACATTGGCTCCGACATCGATCAATGTTCCCCCGGACAAGTGTTCTCTGAGGAAGCTTATGTTCCTGCTATTGGGGATGCGCGTGTACAAGATTCCGGAAGACACGGGGCAATCCGGGTATGCGACAAACCGTTTACCGTTGAAAAGTGAACGAAACATGTTTCCGATCTTTCCGATTCGCAATCGCACATTCCATGATCTGCTGCCACTGTTCGGTGATCCCGTCCCACTCGAATTTCTCGGTATGCTTGATGGCCGCCAACGACATCCGGGCTGTCAGGTCCGGTTCCTGGATAAGGCGGTTGAGCGCCTCACTCATCTGCTCGTGGGAAGACCCCAGCAGCCCCGTCACGCCATCGACGAGATAGTCGGGATGGTAGGAACTCCGCGCCACGCAGGCAAGACCGCACGCTGCAGCCTGCCCCAACACCTGGGGATGCCCCTCGATTTCGCTAGGGAAGAAGAATATGCGGGCACGGCGCATCTCTTTGCCCAGTTCGGCAGCGTTCAGGTGCCCGAGAAATACGACGTTGCTACAGTTGAGCGCTTTTGCCAGACGCTGACACGCACCCTGCTCTTCTCCTATTCCAGCCAGCCGGAATTCCCATTCCGGATGACTGGCAGCCTCGCGAACCACGAGGTCGGCCCGCTTGTACGAACGAAAAGATCCCGCGAACAGCACGCGCGGCCTTCCGCCGTCTTCTCTCGGGTCTGCAGGCGGATAGTAATAACGCCGGTCGATGCCGTCGTAAACCGTTTGCACATTCCGTCCTCCGAGTTCCTCGACGGTCTCGGACATGTGCCGGCTATTCCCCGCAACCACGTCGCCTTCGCGAATTGCGCGCCGGAGAATCGGGCGTTCGTCCGCGTTCTCGTCGAGTCCCCCGGAAACCACGTAAGTGACCAGCGCCGACTTCCATCGCAACTTCGCACGGGCCGAAAGAAAAGCGGCATCGAGAGGGCCCTCCCTCGGGAAAAAGTAAACATCCGGAATGTGAGTCAGCATATGCCATAAAATGCGAGCCGTATTCCCGCGTTTCTTCCACTGAAGAATTCTGGTGTTCGGACGGGCAGCGATTCTCGGATCCGCCGCGCCGCCGCCAAACATCACCACATGAAAACGCGACGGATCCATGCGCGCCACGACTTCTTTCACTGTTAAATTCTGGGCATTGGTGTTGCTCGCGTCAGCGAAAGAGGGCGTGAAAACCGTAATCATATTGAGGCATTAAATCGTTGAGGCATTAGACCATTGAGAAATCATGACTCACAATCTCAATGACTTAATGATTCAATGTCTCAATTCTACCCAAGATCTCGCAACGAAGATCGCGCAGCCGGGCGCGTAAGAGCATGGCGGCATCTCGGCCGGAAACTGTTCTCTCCATGTGCTCACGAGCCGCCAGCACCAGTCGCTTGCGGGTTTCGGGCGGGAGCCCATCGACGCTGGGCCGCAGCTCCGCCGGGTCGTTTCCCAAATCGTACAGTTCCTCGACCGCCCCAGATTCGATCCGCATGACCAACTTGAAGCGGGCGTCGCGAACCCCCAAGAGCCTCGCGGCGCTCCGGCTTGCTGCCCGAAACGGATTTGTACAACCGTAGCCGCACTCGATGATCGCGGGATCGTCCCAGGCAATCCCGTGCTGCAGGTTGGCCCATAAACTCCGCCCCCGGAACGCAGACGGAGCACGCACGCCCAAGATGTCAAGCAGAGTGGGCGCCAGGTGCAAATGGCTCATCGGAGAAGCTGGAACCTTCATCCCTCGTGTTCCGGGAACGCGGATCAGGAGCGGCACGCGAACAATCTCTTCAGTCAAACGCACCGGCGCGTGAAAGCGTCCGCCGTGTTCGAGAAACTCCTCGCCGTGATCCGCGGTCAAAGCCAGCACGCAATCGTCCCACAAATTTGTTTGCCTGAGACTCTGCACCAGCCGCCCAATCTGGCGGTCCACCCACCGAATGCCCGCGTCGTACAACTGCACAACCTGATTTCGTTTCCCGCGCAAGCCGGAAGGCGTCAGATCCGAGCGATTCCAGTATTCGTTCAGATAGCGGGCGTGGCCGGGCTCGATGTCTCTTCCTGTCAGTTCGCGAAACGCCTCATTCGGCGGATAGTATGGCGCATGCGGATCCATCAGATGAAGCCAGAGAAAAAATGGCCGCTGCCCGATCGACGCCAACCACGACTGAGCTTGGTCCACAAGAATATCTGCAGCGGGGTATCTTCTCGGCGCGTCGAGGCTCACGGCCGCAGGCGCAATCTTCATGCAGTACTGAAAGTACAGTTCGCTATAGAGCCTGCCGAGTCCGAGTGCTCTCGCAGCGCGACTTATCGCGCGATTCAGCTTCCCACGCGCCGAATCGCCGGGCAGGGTTTGCGGACTAACTGTGTCTTGGGCTGCCTGCGCCTCAAAGTCAAGAAAATCGCGGAAGGCCTCGAATCCCTGGTCGTAACCGAAGCGCTGCGAAAGGTATGGATTGGCCGCCGAAAACGCGCCCGTGGCATAACCGGATTCACGCAACACGGTCGCGAGCGTCGTTTCGCCGGGAGCGAGCCCCACCACATCCCTGCCCAACGCCAGAGGCATACGCGAAGCAAAAATCGTTGGAAACGAATAGTAGGTAGGCGCGCCAGCAACAATGGCTGCCGGCACCACCAAAGACTCGGACGCCAGCGCATCCAGGAAGGGCGTCGTCGGACGCGAGTATCCATAGAATCCGCAGTGGTCCGCGCGCAGGCAATCCACCGTGACCAACACCAGCGACCGCTTGTTCTGAGGAGGGTCTTGAGGCACGTTACCGGTTCCCTCCAGCCTTCGCGTTCACTCGCACTCTCCCGTTTTCTCCCGCATAGGCGCCTTCGGTTGCAATTGAGAATAGATCCGCGTCATGAACGTAGAGCAAGTCCGGCCACTTCTTTTCAAGAGCGTTCAGGAATTCATCCATGAGCTTCAACGTCGGAGTGCGAAAGTCCTGGATGGTCGAGTGAAAATTGATCGCATGAATTGAAATCACAGCCGGCAGACACTTCGCGAAACACTGCTCCACCTGCGTCACCAGGGCCTCCGCATCACACCGCTCCGTGGCCGGCTCCATTTCAACGGTACGAAAAGTCGAGAGCATTCCGGTGTCATCCAGATATGGGCCTGATCGCTCGCCGGGGCCGTTTAGCACTCCGTTTTGCGCGACGCGCACCCCAGTTTCGAACCAGGCCGTTCTCGAATCCGCATTAGCACGATAGCCCGGCGCGCAGGCGCTGAACGGGGCCGACGCAAACAATGACCGGAAGATCTCCGCCGCGCGCTTGATCCGAACGCGCTGCTCGTCCAGTAACAGGAATCGGCGTGCGGGCAGCACCTCCGGGTCCCAATACTCATACCCGACCCAAGGCATGCGCCAGTGAATGTATGGAGTCTGCGCCCGCCATAATTTCTCGACTAGTTGAGACCGCTCGCCACCGACGTCCAATTCTCTGACCACCGCCCGTTCGCAAAAGTGAGTCAGCCCATGCAGAGCCGGGAAAAACAAACGCTCGCGAATTCCCTGCCGATATGCCTCCCGCAACTGCGGACGATGCCACGTACCCGGCAATCCTTCGGTCAGGGGCCGCAAAGGAATTTGTTTCTGACTTTGTTTCCCACGGGGCTCGAAGCAGCTATCAAAATCCACATTGGCCATGATGAAATTCATGACCATCACTGGTTTGCGTCCAGTCGAGTCCCGATGCTTCCTCAGAACTTCTCCGAGCGCGCACAGATCCTCGGCTGTTTCTAGGCTATAGAAATCGTACGGCTTCTCGCCCAGATTCAACCCGGCTGCCCGAAGCTCTTCCCATCCCTCGCGGTCGCGCACCCCGGCGCGGCCCCAATCGTCGCTCTGGAACAAAACCAACGGGCGATCGAACCGCAGCGCTTGATGCGCCGACGACTTCGCTGCCAGCCCGAGCACGTTGCGCAGCCGCGTGATCATTTCACTTCGCTCCGGCGCAGGACGAGCATTGCGCATCCCCCTTCGCGAAGCCGGATCCAGCGCAGAACAAGCGCTTTAAGAACGGGCCCGAACAGCGGGAAGGAAATCAGTTTCTTCAGCAGCCGAGCCCGGCCACTCGCGAATTCTCCCTCACCGGCGCACTTCCGAATGAACTGCTCCCTATGCAAATCGAGAACCTCGAACTCATCTCCCATCGCCTCCAGCCATTTCCGCAGCCGGTGGTTCGTTGTGTAATACAGATCTTGAAGCATGACGGGATTCCGGCCTCGCAGGCGCAGATAAAGGCGACCCAAAGATTTGGGCATCAGCGGCAGCCAGACGATTTTGTAGTGCGGTTCGTAAAATCGCAGATAGTTCGGGCAAGCGACATACAAAGCGCCGCCCGGACGCAAGACTCGGCCCGCTTCTCGAAGCACATCCAACTGATCGGGAACGTGTTCAACGACCTGGTTCAAAGTCACGAGATCAAAAACGCGATCGGGGAACGGGAGCGCTTCGCCCAGCGCCGAAAGAAACACATTCGATGACACCCTACGCGCGGCGATCTGAATCGAGGTCAGGCGCGCACCCGCTCCGATCCGGTCCGGCTCGACGCCGAATGCCCGATAGCCCAACTGCAGGCAGCCCGCCACAAATCCTCCAGCACCCGAGCCTACGTCAAGAACCAGCGCCCGCGACGGAATGGAGTGGAACTGAGCGACCTGACTAAGCACCGTCTCGGCTTCCGGCTGGAGCATGGCTTCGACGATCTCGACCTGCGTCTTGGGGGTCTGAATTCCTCTCCAGTTCTCGGAACGATACGCGAGCAGCAGTTCGCGGAGCTCCGCCTGGCTGATCGGCCGGGATTGGGACGTGGTCTGCGGCGTCATTTGCGGGCCCACACACTGTAATTCACTGTGAACTGGTCGTTATCGCCCGCGATTCGTTCGACCGCGAAGCCGGCGACGTTCAGCACGGGAACAAACGTCCACTGCCACAGCGGAGCCAGAATTCTGGGTTTGAAAAACGCCATCAGAAAAACATTGCACGTCCTGCAAAACCCGGTGAAGCTGTTTCCCTCGGGTGTGACTTCCACGGTTTCGAACTCCCGCAGCAGGTGCCGCAAGCCCGACGGCAGAAAACGCCAATATTCTCTATTGTTTTCCTGCAAGAAAACGGATGGGGCACTCAAAAAAAGAACGCCTCCTTTGCGGAGCACTCGTTTGATTTCCGCAACCGCCAGTGCCGGGTCAGGCAAGTACTCGAATACCTGCGTGCAGATCACAAAATCGAATTGCTCGTCGCGAAAAGGTAACGCCTCTGCGGCAGCGCCAACATCTACAAGTGGAGTGATCCGCAAGTCAACCGCAAGGTAGTTTTTTGCGCGATCCCCCAGCAGCGGACGATAAGGCTGCAGGCGTCCCCCGATATCGAGCACACAAAGAGCGCTCGCCGGCAGACGATCCAGTCCGGCTTCAAAAATCTGCCGCCGGCGGCGCAGGATCAGCCAGTTCGGATTCATCAGCGACGGGCGCAATCGCTCCCGGCTTTCCCGTTGAACCTGTTCCAAAGCGGTTGGTAGTGGCATGGGGAGAAGTTAGAGGTATCCCAAATCTCGCAAACGTTTTTCAAGCACCGCCTGCTCGGTCTTATCAAGCGCCTCGGCATCGTTACGATCAAGTTCCCGAAGCACAAACTCCAGGAACGGCTCCAAGCCTCCGAAACGGGCTCCAAACTGCCGTTCCGCGGATGCGCAGAGTTCCTCGGGCAAGCTGATTTGTCTTTTTGCGCTCATGGTGAGAGAGATGGCGCCCTCCCCAGTGCGCCGAGAACGCGGCCACGAATCGCAGCCACGATCATCTTGTCGTCATCGTCCAATCCGGTCAGCAGTGCTAATCCGCAAAACGATGCGTAAGACACCACCAATGCAATTCCAATCCACAACCATTCCGGATGCAGATGCAGATTCGACGACCGGACCAACAGCCGCAACCCCGCTGTCACTGCGAGGCTGGCAAGGCCAGGTCCGAGCAAACGAAGATACGTCCGATTGTAAGGCGTTAACTGCAAGGCCGCCCGAACCTGTCGCAGATATAGGTAATTGGTCAGGGCATTGGTCAACGCCGCAGCCAGCGCCACTCCGGCGATTCCGAACGGCCGTACCAATCCGAATGTCGCCGCGACCATGAACCCTGCCATGACCAGTTGCACGCGAATCAGGCGCGCTTGGTTCCCCGACATCAGCAGGAGATAACCGACAGAACCGACTCCGGCGTTGACCAACTGTCCCAGAGTGCCCAGACTCAGCACCAGCCAGCCCGGCTCAAATGCCGCGCCAAACAGGCGCATCAGGGGCTTTGAGAAAATAATCATGACGAATGCCAGCGGCAGGGTCAATCCGAGGATCCATTTCGTCAAGGTCTGGAAAAGCCGGCCCAGCAGCGCGCGCTCTCCGCGGGCATGCAAATCGGCGATGGTCGGAGAGAATATCTGGTTGACCGACTGCAACGCCACGGGCACGAACACGACCAGCGCCGCCGCCACGGAGTAGATTCCCACCTGCCGCACGTCCAGAAAAACTCCGAGCATAATCTTGTCGGCCTGAGCGAGTATGAATTCCAGAATGCTCACGCCGAATACGGCGGCGGAGAACCAGAACACTTCGCGTTCCATGGGCACGGCAGTTCGCGGAGCCTGCCTTGCCGGCTTCGGCGTCAGCCACCACGCGGCCGCTAACAGCAGCAGCAAAACAAGCGCTGCGCTCGCCACCTGCGCCAGCAGGTATCCGCGAAGCCCGAAGCCCAAACTGAGCAGTAGAATCCCGAAGACAATATTCAGCGGGCTTCCTATGAAGTTCGTAATGACCGTGCGCAGCGCGACGTCTTTATATCCAGCCAGAACCTGGCCCAGGAAGTTTGTGAACGCGCCCAGCACCAGTATGACGGCAAACAGGTGAAGATAGGGTACGAGAGCCGGCGCATGATAGAGACTCCGCGCCAGCCGGGGCCCGATCGCCAGCATCGCCGCCGCGAGCACAATATTTCCAATTCCCAGCAGCCCGAACGCCCGGCGAAGAAACCCATGCAGGCGCGGCCATTGTTCTATCGCCGAGTATGCAGCCACAAAGCGCACCGCAGCTTGCGGCAGACCGAGTCCGTTGAACAGTCCGAAGAATCCGACGATCGTCATTCCGAGCGCATAGATTCCGAGCGCATCCGCGCCCAACACTCGCGCCAGGTAGATTTTGAAGAGATATCCCGCGCCCGCGGTAAACAGAGTCCCAGCGAAGAAGACCGCCGAATGCCGCGAGATCTGTCCCATCTCGCTGCGAAATCGCGCCTCATGACTGGTGGCGTGCGGCGACTGCGAAGCCTCGAGTTCTGTATCGGGGATGTTCAAAATATGTCTGTGCGCGCCGGCTGACGAATCGCGGTTCCAGATTATGATCCAGAATATCTCAAACGGCTCGCCTGTTGATCCCCTGCGGACACACGTACATGCAGCGGGGGCGCGAACTCGCTGTTATTGCCAGGCTATTCACCGGTTTCCGCCGAACGTTTCCTCAAATTCCAAAGAACCTCAAGGTTGTCGAGAACGACATCGGGCGTGGAAACTGGCGACAGCAGGAAATTGGTGAAATTGCCACGGCCGAAATCGAACCTTGGAACTTTGATGTATCCCGCTGGCATGATCCAGTAAGCTTGGTAGTTCAGAGCTTCGACTATTTCGCGGGTTCGCTGGTTCCGGTGAGGCCGGGGCAGGATCTCGTAGACTATGAAAGGCCGGTCCCGGGCGATAATTCCCATCATGCCACCGATCACATCTGCTTCAAAGTCCTCAACGTCGATCTTGATCAGGTCCACGCGCATCGGGAGACGAGCTTCGTATTCGTCGAATCGCACCGTTTCAACCTCGAGGCAGGGAGATCCCTTTCTGGACTGCCAGCTGTCGCTGGCCAACGTGCCGGTGCTCTCGATATCCAGGCCCTCACCTTTCGGCAGGAAGAGATTTGCCCTGCCGCTTTCACTGGATAGCGCTACGTTTTCGCAACGAACGCGGCCCTCCAATTGATTGAGCTGAACATTCTTCTTCAACCCGTCGAATATCGCCGGCACAGGTTCAAAAGCAACGACCTCGAGATTTGGATTCCACAGCGCGCCCAGAATGGAGTAAAGGCCACAGTTCGCTCCGACGTCAAGGAAGGTCGCTGCACGCTCAAATAAAAATCTGAGCGCCCGCGAAGTTTCGGGCTCGAATCCATCCAGCCCATGCCAAAAGAGCAGAGAGGCGATTCCTATCCCGGAGTTCCGCCCGATCGACATCTTCTTGCCGTTCGGCAGCCGAATCGTGACGCCGTTCTTGCGCACCCTTTGCTCTATGCACAGCGCCGCTCTGGAGGAAACGAACCTCAAAGGCTTTGCGGAATACGCAAGCGATAGGCTCAAGTAGTAGTTGTCGCGCCAGCGTTTCAGAAATCTCGTGAGCCCACCTGCCATCCAGTCTCATCCCTTCCCGAACGTACACTCGCACCCGTTTCCGCGGGCGCGTTTTCGAAATAAGGTTGGATACAATGTAAAGCTAGCAGACCGCGGAGCATTTCGGGGACGGTCAGTTGGCTACTTCAAACCGCTCGCCTGTGTTTGAAGAAGAACTTCCGACAGGGCATCCGGAGAAATCGGCTGCGCCAACCGGCGAGCGGCGTCGGAACCGGGCAGGGCCGCGCCCAGCATATCCGGAATGCACAGCAGGTCATCTGGAAATTCGAGCATCCGTCCCGCGCCGAAGCGAACATATTGGGGAGCATATCCGGCGTAAGCGTGACGCAGCCATCCACAGAGAAAAGCGGGGATTCCAACCGATGCACATTCGCAAGCCACGGTCGATTCCACCGTCACTGCGCACCAGGTTTTCTGGAGAATCTCGCGCGACAATGGGGCATCCGTCACGCTCACCAACCTCCGGTCTCGCTCGCTCAAGGTCCGGGCCACCAACCTCAACCGCTGCCGGGCGCTCTCAAACGGATGCAGCTTCAAGACCACACTCTTGCCCGACCCGCGGGCAGCCGCGCAAAGACGCGGCAACAACTCCCGATAGATTGCCTCTGCCCGCCAGAAATCCGTTTCATACGGCTCAGTGAAAAACGTAATCCAGGGACCGCCTTCACTCCAGAGTGAAGCATTCTCTCGCGGTGGCCACGTCGCCGCTCCGATCCGGATCCGGCCGGCATCGACTCCGCAGATGTGTTCCAAGTAGTCGCGTTCCATCTCGCCTTTGGCCAGATAATTCGAGAACCGCGGATTCTTGAATGCCCGGTGGCAATCAAGCGCCCCGTGATGACACGCCACTGCCGGAATCCCCCGCTGCCCGGCTAACAGCAGAGGAATCCGCGTGTATGGATTCGAATCGTCGGCGCTCAGGCAACCGGCCACCGCGCGCGTCTCAAAGACCCTGATCCAAGCATCGCGGACCGCCAGTCCCCAGCGCAACCAGCGCAGCCCTCTCTTCAAGATCCCGAGCTGAACTGGCAACTTGAATGCCGGATGTTCTGCGAGCGACTGCTCCATCTGTTTCCAGCAGGCTTCAAGTTTCTGTAATTCATTCCTGTCGCACTGCTTCGCAGCAAAGCTCGCCAGATCCGCCGTCTGCACATTTGCCGGAAGCGGCAAGACGGCTCCAGATTCGCGGGCAAGGACCAGGAGGAATTTCTGTTCGGGCAAAACTCGCGCGTAACTGAGTGCGGTTTTTGTCACATTCGAATAGGCCGACGGGAGCAGCACAACCGGCTCCGATTCCGGCTCCGACTTCGATGACTGCGTCGTCGACCCTGCCAGTTTCCTTCGCCAGCGGTAGTGCGGATCGTACTTGTCATACACCACCTGCCGCAATTGCACAAAGCTCAAGTCCGCCACCGCGCCACCGCGCCGCAGAACGCTCTGCACCACACGCCTCGGCAATCCCCGGTTGACCACTTGCAGCGGTATTCCCAATTCCAACCGCAAAGCTTCTGCCATCGCCGACGGCCGGCTCACCGCTAGCGTACGGCATCCGCTGAGCATTTCGGCCAACCGAAACGCGAGCCGCACATCCTGCAATTCCGGCTGCAGCACTATGCTGATTACGTCCCACCAGTCGATGCCAAAACGGTCCACCACTCGTTCCATGCCGGGTTGAAAAAGGTGACGCCAAATCTGCATGTCCCCAACCTCGATGGCAAGGTCGAAAACGCTGAAGACCGGACAGCCCAGCGCGGCACTTCGTTCGTCATAAAGAAATTTCGGGGCGCGTCCCAGGTCGATCACCGAATCCCAATGCTGACGTGTCCACGAACCGTCAAAGTCGTCGTCGGGATGTAAGAGAAGAACTCGCATAAAAGCAGGTGCCAGGTCTCAGGCGGTCGGAGTTGAATCCAGTATTAGACCTCGGGGATTTGCGAATTTCCTGAGAGCTGACAGCTTAGACCTAATCTGCCACCAGCGCCCAACTCAGCGGAGTTCCCCGCTCCACATCGCAAGCCGCGCGTTTTCCCAGAACTTCGCTGAGGTGCCGCGGGTGCAGCCCGTCCGCCGGTCGAATCGAACGCACGTTCTGTTTCGTGAACAGCTCGCCCTTCCCTATATCTTCGACGACAAACAGCGAGCGCCGAAACCTGCGGCTGTTGGCCTCGCGCGGCCCGCAGAAAAACTGCACTGAGCCGAGAGCTTTCTCAACTGTGCGCACCGCCTCCACCATCGCCTTGAATTCGTGGGGCTCGAGGGAGAAGGCCGCGTCCGGTCCGCCATCCGCCCGCCGCATACAAAGATGCTTCTCAATGATGCACGCTCCGAGGGCCGCGGCCGCGACTGGAACCGCGATCCCCATGGTGTGATCGGAAAGTCCCACCGGACAATCGAAACGGCGCGCCAGTTCTGGAATCGTGCGCAGGTTCGCTTCTTCCGGCGGCGCCGGGTAGGCGCTCGTACATTTCAGCAGCGCAATCTGAGTTGCACCTGCCCCGCGCGCGGCCTCGACAGCTTCGGAAACTTCCTCTTCGCTAGCCATGCCCGTGGACATGATCATCGGCTTCCCAGTACGAGCCATCTTCTGGATCAGTCCGATGTCGACTAGTTCAAACGACGCCACCTTGTGCGCTGGAACGTTCATCTGTTCCAGAAAATCGACGGCACTATCGTCGAATGCGCTCGAAAACAAGTGCATCCCCAGTTCGTCGGCGATCTCTTTGAGCCTCGGCTGCCACTCCCAGGGCGTAAAAGCTTCCTGATAGAGGTCGTGCAGGAGACGGCCATCCCACAGCGTGCCCCCTGCAATGCGAAAGCACTCTTTGTCGCTGCGCAGCGTGATCGTATCCGCCGTGTAAGTCTGGAGCTTGACCGCATCCGCGCCCGCGTCCTTGGCCGCACGAAGAACCCGAACCGCCTGATCAAAACTCTGATTGTGATTGGCCGAGAGCTCGGCAACCATGTACACCGCGGACCCAGGAGCAATTCGCCTGCCCGCAATCGTTACCTCAGTCGACATGAGTTCCGTTCCCGCGCTCCCAGGTGAAAAGCAAAGCGTCCTGGTCCGCGACTCGTTCTCTACCAGATCGCCGAAAACCGCTCGCTTCGAACAGGCGAACCGAGACCTGATTGTCCGGCTTGACCAATGCATCAACCCTGCGGACGGAGCTCGTGCGAACCAGAGAGCGCGTAGAAAGCGCGAGCAGTTCCCTGCCCCAGCCCGCGCTGCGAAACTCCGGCGCCACGTTCACCGAGAGCACCGCTTTCTCGCCCTTGATTTGAAATCGCACCAGACCCAGCGGCTTGTCAACCGCGTTCTCACCAATGTAGATCACCGAGTGCGGATCCTGAAGGCGCTCGGTAAACCAGCGGGTGTGGTCTTCCCATACGATGGCTGCCGAATGAAATGACGCTGCACGCGCCATCGGGTCTTCCGCCCACTCGAACAACAATCCGCAGTCGCCCTCCCGCACCAATCGAAGCTTCAACTCCCGTTCAACCAGCGCGGCGCGCACGCGCTCGCTGCCCAAGCCATCCACCATTTGGCGCGCGATCTGGGACATTTCTCCGCGCCGCTGCGAAGACTCGACCAAGGCCTTCAGTCGGCCGGCGAACGACTCCCGACGGAACTCCTGCGACGTACCCGCGTTGACCGCCGCTCCCAGTTCCGACAAGCGCTCTGCGATCCGCCGCTGGTTCTCCGCCACGATCAGCAACAGCGACGGCAATCCCATGTAGCAAAGCTCATAAGAAGTCACGCCAGCGCCAGCAATCGCCACATCGGCCCAAGCCATCAACGCGGGCATGTCCTGCACGCTCCGCACAATGCGCACCGGAACCGGACGGCGTTCCAATGCCGCCCGCAGCGCTTCCCAATGCGGATTGCCGCCCCCTACGACCAGCACGACTTCCAGGTCCTTGAGTTCCAGAAGCTCTAAGCTCCCGAGAATCTGTTCGCTCGCATTCTCCGGATCGCTTCCGCCAATCGTGATCAGAATCTTCCGCGCTCGTTCCGGGATTGCTCGTTTCCAGCCGACCCACGGTAAGAATTCATCGCGCAATAGCGCGTACGCCGGGCCCAAAAGCAGCCGGGTATCGGCATTTGTCCGGGTATACATCCCGGGCACTGCATATGCGTTCTGGTTCAATACCCATCGGGCGGGATAATCAGTTGCGTGGCCGTAATCATCCACCGTCAGAACGCGAATGTCAGCCCGACTCAACACTGCCTGCTCGCGCGCGCCAAAGCCGTAACCATCCAGCACGGCGATGGGGGAGCCGGAGCAGAGAACCTTATGGACAAAAGCTTCTGAAGACGGCCCGGACTGTTCCGGCAGAGTTTCCAGGAAAACCCCCTCGGAGCGGATCCGATCCTCAACGCCAGCCAGTCCTTCACGCACCAGGAACGTTACGGCGCCGCCCGCCCGTTTCCAGGCCTGCGCTAGCGCCAGGCAGCGCATGACGTGACCGGTTCCGACCTGTATCCCACATTCGGCGCAGATGATGAGCTGCCCCGCTTTTCCCAATCTGAGTTCTCCACCAGTCTTATGCGTGATTTCTTATGCGCGAACTCGGAATACCGGCTGAATCATCTCGCCTTCAAGATGCTTTTCCGGGTTGGGTTCGCTCAGCCATTTCGTCGTTGTCTTGCACACTTCCGCATACACTCGCAGCGTCTGTTCAATCGCCAGCGGATCGTGCGCCGCCGTCATGTTATGCGTGGCCAGCAGCAGCACTCCGCGCTTCACGCATTCTTGCGTGAACAGACTTCGCACCAAAAAGCTATCCTTGCCGTCGGCGTCGAGGAACTTGATCAACGACCAGAATGGATAACCGATGCACTGGATGCGCGATCCCGCCTCTTTTGCCAGGGCGTTCAATCCCTCCTGCAGCACGCGCCCATTCGCATCCATGCGGGCCAGCGCGTCTGTAGTCTCCAGCACATCCAGTACTTTCATGGCGGCGGCCATCGACGCTACTTCGCCCCCGAAAGTGAAACTAAAAAAGATATCTTCGAAGACCTTCATCACATCGGCCCGTCCGACAACACAAGAGATCGGAAATCCGTTGCCCATCGCTTTGCCGAAACAAGCCAGGTCGGGAGTCACACCGAACTGTTTCTGCGCGCCCCCCAGTCCGAAGTGAAAACCACTACAGATCTCGTCGAAAATGAGCAGCGCCCCGTGCTCATGCGCCAGGTTTCTCACGCCCTCCAGAAATCCCGCCGCCGGAGGCCAGAAGTTCACCGGCTCCATGATGACGGCGGCGAACTCGTCTTTGTGTTCATTCAAGAGTTTCTGCAGCGATCCCAAATCGTTGTATACGAATGGATGCGTCAAAGCCCGCACCGCTTGCGGAACGCCCGCATTTCGCGTCGTGCTCCCGATGTACCAATCCTGCCATCCGTGATAACCACAGCAGGCGATTCGCTCGCGGCCGGTAACGGCCCGGGCGGCTCGGACCGCTCCCGAGGTTGCGTCCGATCCATTCTTGCCGAAGCGAACCATCTCCGCGCAGGGAATGAGCCTGGTCAGGCGTTCCGCCAGTTCCACTTCCAGCGGGTGCGGCAAAGAAAAACTGTGCCCTTGCGCCAACTGCGCCGCCACGGCGGCATTTACCTCTTCGTGCGCGTAGCCGAGAATATTTGGCAGCAGCCCCTGGATGTAGTCGATATATTCATTCCCGTCCACATCCCAAACCCGGCAACCTTTGCCCTTCGCCAGGAACATCGGCGCGACGCCGCGGACGTGCTGGTTCGTTCCCTTGCTGAATGTCTGGGAAGCGCCGGGAATCACCTTCTGCGCCCGCTCCAGCCACGCTTTTGATTTTTCAATCGGACGCCGCGGCGCCGCCTCCGCGCGCGCATCTTCGTAGAGGCTCTTGTAGTAACCGCGGTTGGAAACAACCTGCGAGTTCAGCTTTTCCAGTTCCGGCTGTTCGCGAAGAAGCTGCAAAATATCCTTCATAAGAAAACTCTCTCTGCCATGAAATGCCCGGTAAACGGCGCGTACGAACTCGAGGTCCTCCTGTTCGTCCACCGTCCAGCGACAGTAAAGGTGGGCAAACTCCAAGATGTTCTCGACGTTGGCAATTCGAAACTTGTCCGAACGCAAGTACGGAGTCACGTGCTCGCGCTCAGAAGCCTTGCCAGCCTCGTGCCATGCCCGTTCCAGCGCGGAAAACGAAAATATCTCCGTATCCAGCCCATCGGGATAGGTCCGCACCATGACATTGGAGGCGTAGTCGAGATCGCCGCGCTGAAAGCGCCGCACCACTCGATCGATCACTTCCGGATCGATCAACGGGCAATCTGCCGTAATGCGCACCACCTGCGACGCTTTTTCTCCGCGCGCCGCACCGTAAAAGCGATCCAGCACGTCGTTCTCGCTTCCCCGATAACATTGGACATCGTTCTCCCGGCACATCTTCTCGATGGCGTCATCCGCCGGCGAGACGGATGTGGCCACCACCACCCGGTCCACCAGACCGGCTCGTTTCACGCGTTGAATGACGTGCCACAACATCGGCCGCCCTTCGATCTCCGCCAGGCTCTTGCCCGGCAACCGGCTCGACCCCATTCGCGCCTGAATGATCGCAACCACCGGTCCCACGCTGCCTTCGGTCGTCCAATCCAGCGGCTGCGGCCTCCCCGCTTCCGACGACTTCTTGGCTGCTTCGACCACCCGAATCACATCGCGTCCTTGCTCAAGATCGATCATGGGCCCCGTTCCGCTCCCGAGAGACTCCAGGAAGTGAACCATCTCCGCTACATACATGTCGTTGGCTTCAAATTCATACGGGATGCTGTTCCAACCCGGCTGCTCGGCGGAAAACCAGCGCACTTCCTGGACATTGAAATCCCAAAGCGCCGTTCCCGTCTCGCCCACAACCTTGCAGGTGCGCGTGTATGCCCTCTGCACAAAATCCAGATGCAATTCCGCCCGCCGCCGCTCCGGAAAGGTCAGGTAGATCCACGCTGAATCTTCCACGTCCACATCCAAACTGCTGAGGTGCTCCGCCCGGCAAGTCACCTCCGTGGGGCGCCCCAACAGCCAGCAAATGTAATCCAGTTCGTGAGAACCGTCGAGGATAATGCCCCCGCCCAGTTCCTGGCGCGCGCTGTAGCTTTCGCGATAGTTCTGCCAGGGGCGCCAGTCGGGAAGGTATTGCCCCGCTTCCACGTTAAGCCAGAGCACGCGCCCGATTTTCCCGGAATCGACGAGATCCTTCAATATCTGCAAGCCGGGATGAAACCGCAGGTTGTAGCCGATCTGAACGTTGCGATCGCGGCGGCGCGCTTCGGCAATCAGCACCTGGATTCCACTCGATTCGTGCGAAAGAGGCTTCTCGATAAAGACGTGAGCTCGAGCCTGTAAAGCGGCCAGCGCCTCTTCCACGTGGAACACCGGCGGAGTGCAGATCAGCACGATATCCGGCCCGAATTTCCGCAGCGCCTCACTATAGTCGGCGAAGGTTTCTCCGTGCAGTTCTTCACGGCAGTACTTCAGCGCTTCAGGGCTGTTGTCGCAAAAGCCAAGCTGCCGCACGCCAAGCGACTTGAGATTCCTTGCGTGCCGGCGCCCAATCGAACCGCAGCCGACAACCAGAACCCGATATCCCACCCATTCGGAAATCGTCGCCATGACTTACTTTGATTGCCTGGTCTCGAGCAAATGCGAGCGCGCGCCTTTCCCTTCGTTAGAGAACCCTTCGTTCGTCGTTCGCGAAGCGGCGGAACATCTGACTAACGACCAACGACTAACGACGATAATGACCCACAACTTTACTTAGCGCGTCAATCACGTCTTCCACATCCTGCGCCGTCATAGAATGAAACATCGGCAGGCTGATCAGCCGCTCATACGCGTCCTCCGCCACGGGATAGCTTTTTGGGGGTGCGGACTTGAAGCGCTCGCGGTAGTACGGATGCCGATGCACCGGAATGTAGTGAACATTCACGCCGATATTCTCCGCCCGCAACGCTCGAAAGATTTCTCCGCGCCTAACCGTAAGCATTTCCAGGTTCAATCGGACCGGGTATAAATGCCACGCCGGATTCACGCCTTCGCGCACCGTGGGAGCCTCGATCGCCGAAAAAACGCCCGCCGGCAAGTCACGGAACGCCGCGTTGTACTGCGCCGCAATTCCCCGCCGCCGCGCCAGGTTGGCATCCAGCTTTTCCATCTGCGACAGTCCCAGGGCGCAGGCAATATCCGTCAACCTGTAATTGAATCCCAGCAGCAGCATCTCGTAAAACCACTGCCCGGATTGCTGCCGCTCGCGCGCCTCGCTGCTGATGCCGTGATTGCGAAAGCGCCGCAGCGTCTCCGCCAGCCGCGCTTCGTTGGTCGTGACCATACCGCCTTCCCCGGTGGTCAGGTGTTTCACCGGATGAAAGCTGAACACGGTCATGTCGGCAATGCCGCCGGCGCGTTTCCCCTGGAATTCCGCGCCCAGCGCATGGCAAGCGTCTTCGATCAGAAGCGCTCCGTGCTTTTTCGCCAGGTCCCCCAGTTCATCGAGCGCGGCTGGATGTCCCGCATAATCGACCGCGATGATGGCCTTTGTGTGTGAAGATATTTTTTGGGAAACCTCCGCCGGATCGAGGTTCAGCGTATCGGCTGAAACGTCGGCGAACACCGGCGTCGCGCCCTGGTACAAAATGCAGTTCGCGGTCGCGCAGAAAGTCATCGGGGTGGTGATCGCCTCATCCCCGGGGCCCAGTCCGGCCGCAAACGCCGCACCATGCAAGGCGGCCGTACCCGAACTGAAGCTGACCGCGTGCCGCGCCCCGACCCACGCTGCAAATCGCTCTTCGAACTCGCCGACCTTGGGTCCCGTAGTCAGCCAGTCCGACTTCAGGACCTCAACCACCGCCTGGACATCTTTTTCATCCAAACTTTGCCGCCCGTAGGGCAACAGTTTTTCACGGACGGGGATGCCCCCATGAATGGCAAGCGTTTCCAGTTTTGTAGGCAAGGCACTCATGCTAGGCAGAGGTCGGAACCGCCTCCCCGGCGCTGGTTTCAGGCGCTACCAGTTCTTCCAGTTCATGCCGCGTTAGCCAGTGATCGTTTGTGTCGCTCGAATAACGGAAGCCTTCCGGCAGCGGCTTGGCGTTCACCCAGTTCTCCGATTTCCACCACGGATGCGCCGGCTGAATCACATACATGTCTTCGGTCTCGAGCGTTTGCCGCGATTCGTCTTCCGAGACCAGCACTTCGTGCAACTTCTCCCCGGGACGAATCCCGATGTACTCCACCTGGCATCCCGGAGCGACAGTCTCCGCCAGATCCACCAGCCGCATGCTGGGAATTTTTGGAACGAAGATCTCGCCGCCGTGCATCTCCTCCAGGCAGCGGATCACAAACTTCACGCCCTGCTCCAGCGTCAGCCAGAATCGCGTCATTCGCGGATCGGTGATGGTGATCTTCCCGCGACGGCGCTGCTCCATAAAAACCGGAATCACACTGCCGCGGCTGCCCACCACGTTCCCATAGCGCGCGCAACTGAAACGCGTATTCCGAGCGCCCGCATAGGCGTTGGCCTGGACAAACACTTTTTCCGCGCACAGCTTGGTGGCGCCATAAAGGTTAATCGGATTCACCGCCTTGTCGGTGCTGAGCGCCAGAATGCGGCGCACGCCCTGATCGATGGACGCATCGATCACATTGCGCCCGCCCATGATATTCGTCTGGATCGCTTCGAACGGGTTGTATTCGCAGGCCGGCACCTGCTTGAGCGCGGCCGCGTGCACCACCACCGTCACCCCGGCCAGGGCCCGCTTCACCCGCTCTACGTCCCGCACGTCTCCAATGAAATACCGCAGGCTGGGATGATCAAAGCCCGCTGTCCTCATCTCATGCTGCTTCAACTCGTCCCGGCTGAAAACCACCAGCCTCTGCGGCTGGTAGTCGCGCAGCATGATCTCCACAAACTTCTTCCCGAACGATCCGGTTCCACCCGTTATTAGTATCGATTCCTGCGGCCAATTCACCATTCTTGTCTCTTCGGAACTTCTTCTGGCTAGCCTCGCGTCGAGCTCAAGGCCGACCTGGAAACTCGCGGCCAGCGCTGTCCGACGGCCGCCGCGCGCCAGGCCTTCGGCAGTCCGGAACCCCGGAGGATCCTCTATTTTTGGGTAAGTTCTTGTGTTTGATAGTATAGCTGAGCCGCAGTGCCGAGGAAGTATAGATGAGGATTCCATTGCGCCGGGGTCCGCGTCTGCCAAGCCAGGCTGGTACCCGAAACAATATCGGCAAACCTTAATTATTGGCCGCTTCCCGCTCCAGGGATGCTAAAATCAGGCCAAATCTTCATTATTACAGTCCGCTTTTATCTGCCCGGCTTGCTGTGAGAAGGTCCGGCGGGAGCGGAAACCTGTGTGTCGGTCGCGGCGCGCTGTCGCACCGAGCTTGTGGCGGCTAAGGAGTAACGATGTCATCGGGACCTTTGGTTCCACGAAATGGCGACGGATCGCGCGAGTTGGTGCCCGCCGAACCGGCTGAATTCCTCCGCCCGATCGGCTCCGCGCTTTATAACGTGTTGCCGTCGCAGGAATCGACACTGCGCGAATACATGCGCGTTCTCATCAAGCGCAAATGGATGGTAACCGCGGTAGTGGTGGGCATCTTCCTGGCCGTCGCTGTTGCCAGCCTGCGCCAAACCCCCGTCTACGAAGCGGTCGGCCGCATCGCCGTCAACAAGGCCGATTCGAACCTCATTACCTTCAAAGACTCGGGGCCGGTCATGGACTACTACGACCCGAGCGATCTCGATACCGAAGTTCGCATTCTGCAAAGCGATCTCATGGCGCTGCAAGTAATCCGGCAACTGAATCTGGATAAGCGTTCCGAGTTCGGTGGTCATTCCGATCAAAAGCCAGCCAACTTGGTCGCCGATCCGCTGCAGACCGATTCGAACCACGCCTCGGCTTTGTTGGGGAGCTTTCGGGGAAACCTCCACGTCGTTCTGATTCCGAACACCCGCATTATTGAGATCCATTTCAACAGCACCGATCCTCAGCTCGCCGCCGCCGCCGTGAATACGCTGATGGAGACTTATAGAGACCAGAACTTCAAGACCAAGTTCGAATCCACTATGCAGGCCTCCGACTGGCTTTCGAAACAGCTCGTGGACTTGCAGATGAAAGTGGAAACCTCGCAGGAGAAGCTCGTACGCTACCAGAAGTAGCACGAGATTCTCGGGACTGACGAAAAGACGAACATCATCACCGAAAAGCTCGCTGAACTGAACAAAGAAATGACGATGGCCGAATCCGACCGCATGCAGAAAGAAGCCGTCTATCGTCAGACCCAGTCCAACGATCCGGAGGTAGTGGCGGCCGCGATCATCGCCGACACCACAGGCAGCGGAGCCGGCGCGAGTTCCGGTCTGCTGGACCATTTGCGCGAACAGCAGGTCGGTCTCAGAATTCAGGTTGCCGAGCTCAGCACCCAGTTTGGTCCCTCCTATCCGAAAATCGCCCAGCTCAATAACCAGCTGAAGGAGATTGACCGCCAGCTTCAATCGGAAACGAACAAGGCGGTCGACCACCTCAAAGGCCAGTACGAGGCCGCCTTGCAACGCGAAAACATGTTGCGCGGCTCCTTTGAAAAGCAGAAGCAGGAAGCGAACAAGCTCAATGAGAGCGCGATCGAGTACAGCATCCTGAAGCGCGACCTCGACAGCAACCGGACACTCTACGAGGGGCTGCTGGAAAAACTGAAAGAAGCGGGCGTTACCGCGGGATTGCGCTCCAATAATTTCCGCATCATCGATGCGGCCCGTGTTCCCACCTCTCCTAGCGAACCCAATATTCCGCGCAACCTGTCTTTCGCGCTGGTGCTGGGCGTCATCTCCGGCGTCGGCTTGGCCTTCCTGCTGGAGAACATGGACAACACCGTTCGCACTCCGGAACAGGCACAAGTGGTCTCAGGCCTTCCCTCTCTCGGGATGATCCCGCTCGGCTCGAAGTCCGCCAACCATGGAAGCAGGGGTAAGCGGCTGGCTCTGACTGCCTCCAAGGAAGTGGTGGAGACGGTGACCCAGGTTCGCCCGCAGTCGCAAATGGCCGAATCGTATCGCGCGCTGCGGACTTCGCTGCTGCTCTCCAATCTGGGAGCGCCGCCTAAGGTCATCATGGTCACCAGCGCGCGTCCGCAGGAGGGCAAGACCACCACCAGCATCAACACCGCGATCGTACTCGCGCAAAAGGGAGTCCGCGTTCTCCTGGTGGACGCCGACCTGCGCCGCCCCAGTATTCACAAGACCCTGGGCATGGGCCCGCGCAGCGGCCTCAGCAACGTACTGACCGGAAGCGCCACCTTGCAGCAGACGATCGCGGCCTCTCCGATCCTGACCAATCTTTTCATCATGCCCGCAGGTACGCCGCCTCCGAATCCCGCCGAATTGCTGGCGTCCTCCAACATGAGGGACCTGATTCTGGAGTTGCGCGGAATGTACGACCACATCGTGATCGACACTCCCCCGACCCTATCCGTCACCGACGCCGTCGTGTTGTCGCCTCGCGCCGACGCCACGATCCTGGTCATCCGTTCCGGGCAGACCACAAAACAGGCGCTGCGCCGCGCCCGCGACATATTGATGCAGGTCAATGCTCACGTCGCCGGCGTGCTGCTCAACGCCGTCGACCTAACTTCCCCCGATTATTATTACTATTACGAGTATCAGGGCAAATACAGTCACTACTATCAGGAAGAGGTTGCCGGCGCGGGGAACACCGAGGAGACAAAGGCAGTCTGAGTGGGGGAGGAAAAAGCGGTTTGACATTGATGGCCGTTCCACTTTCAAGCCGGCGACGTTGGCAGTTCGCTGCAGGTGTGGCCTTGCTCGCCTGCGTCTATCTTTTTCTCACCGGCAAAGAGTTCGCGGCGAGCGTTTTCGCTTCGCGCGCGGAGTTGCCAAAGCTCGAGCGCGCGGTGCATCTTTCGCCGGGCAACGCGGACTATCGCCATCGGCTGGGCCGCTACTTTGCATTTGTTGCTGGCGATCCTCAGTCCGCTATCGAGAGCCTTCGCGCGGCGGTTGCGCTCAACCCGCACGACGCCCGTTATTGGTTCGATCTGGCAGCCGCGTATCAGGTAACTGGCGATCTCACGGGCCAGCGGGCGGCGCTGGATCGCGCGTTGCAGGCTGAGCCCACTGCGCCCGATGTGGCGTGGGAAGCGGCGAATTTTTTTCTCATCGACGGCGATATTGATCGTGCCCTGCGCGAATTCCACGTCGTCATCGAGAATGACAATGCGCTGGCGGGCGCCGCCCTGCTGGAGTGCTGGCGCGTTCGTCCCGACACCGACGCTCTGCTCCGCGACGTGGTCCCGGCCCGCACCGATTCCCTGATTGCCTTTCTCTCGTTGTTGTCGAGCAAGCAGGAAACCGAGGGCGCTATCAAAACCTGGAACCGGCTCGCCCAGTTGCACGAGAAATTCGAGAATCGGTATCTATACGAATACGTGCGTTATCTCATTGGAGCACGTCGTCCCGACGCCGCCATGTCTGCCTGGGAGGAAACAGCCGATATTCTTGGCCTCTCCGCTTACCTGCCCACGGAGGACAATCTGGTAGTGAACGGCGATTTCAGCCTCGACATTCTGAACGGAGGCTTCGACTGGACCTACGTCACCCGAGCCGGAGTCAAGCCGCTGCTCGACCCAAGCGACTTCCGCGAGGGTCGTCGCTCGCTTTCCCTCACCTTCGAAGGCCCGGGGATCAACGACGCGGGGATTCAACAGCTGATTCCGGTGCGCGGCGCGACCACTTACGACTTCTCCGCGTACTACAAGTCGGCGGACTTTGCAGGAGCAGGCGGGCCCCAGATCGTTCTACGAGACGCCTACACGGGCGCGCCGCTGTTTGCCAGCGACCCACTCAACGATGCCGACTTCTGGAAGGAAGTCCACTCCAAAGTGACTACACCGAACTCCACCACCCTGCTTCTGTTGGCCATCGAGCGCTTTCCGGCCGGTTCCCCTATTCGCGGCAAGCTTTGGCTGGACGATTTCGAACTTTCTCCCGAAACCTCTCCCGATAATTCGCCCGACAATTCCCAGAGTTCCAAGGACAACCCGTGAGTTCCGCCTTGGCAACGCAGCCTGAACCCGCGCCCGTCGCTAAAGCGTCGCAACCGCGACTTACCAACAACACGCTGCTGATGGGCGCCTGTGCCGTGCTATTGCTGGGGCCGCTGGCCTTCGGAGCGGTCGAGCCCTGGTCGATTTTTGCCTTGGAGGCGTGCGCCATGCTGCTGCTGGCGGTTTGGGCGTACCGCCAGTGGATCAACCGTGAACTCAGCGTGTCCGACAACGTGCTCTACCGCCCGATGGCAGCTTTTTTTGCGCTGGTGCTTTTGCAGTGGGTGGCGGGAACGACTGCCTACCGTCACGCGACCTACGCTCACATGCTGCTCTACGCTGCCTACGGCATGCTGGCGTTCGTGGTCACTCAGACTCTGCACCGATCCTCTCAGTTCGAACTGCTGGCCAAGTTGTTCACGGCTTACGGGGTGGTGGTGGCCTGCTTTGCCGTGTTGCAGGGCATGGCGCCGAACGGAAAACTCTACTGGATATGGCCCCTGGAGCAGGGCGGGGCGATTTTCGGACCCTATGTCAATCACAATCATTACGCCGGCCTGATGGAGATGCTCACGCCCTTCCCGCTGGTGCTGGCCGCAACTCGCTACACGAACGGGAACCGCAAGATCGCGGTGGCGGGAATTGCAGCGCTGATGGCCGGAAGCATTTTTCTTTCCGGTTCGCGCGGAGGCATGGTGGCGTTCGCGGCCCAGATGGTGGTGCTGGGCGTGTTTCTGGTTCGCAAGCGCGAAGGAAGCTGGAAGCAGCCGCTTATGCTGGGTGGGTTTCTGGCGGTGGTGATTGTTTTTCTCGTCTGGATGGGGGGCAATGAACTTACGCAGCGCTTGATCAGCATTCATTCCGAAGCCCGCGAGGAAATCAGCGGAGGGATTCGTCTCACCATTGATCGCGACTGCTTGCGCATGTTCATCAAGAGGCCATTCCTCGGCTGGGGACTGGGCGCGTTTCCAATCGTCTATCCCGAATTTCGCAGTTTCTACACCACGTTCTTCGTGAACCAGGCGCACAACGATTATCTGCAGCTGCTGGTCGAGACGGGAGTGGCCGGATTCTCCATCGCGGTTTGGTTTCTGGTGCTGGTCTTCCGGCAGGCAGCCAGCAAGCTCAAGAACTGGACGGAGACTGCGAGCGGCGCGCTGACTGTGGCCGCGCTGCTCGGTTGCGTGGGGATACTGGTGCACAGCTTTCTTGATTTCAATCTGCAGATTCCGGCGAATGCCGCGCTGTTTTACGTTCTCTGCGCGATTGCCGCCTCGGCCCCGCTGCAGGAGTCGCAGCGGCGTCGCGTCGTTCGCCGGCACAATCTGATCGCGCAACCCAATCCGGAAGCACCGGCATAGCGACCGGCGACGTTTTGGCCTTTACGCGGAGGTCTGACCGCCGGCCATCCAGAACGTGAGCCCGCCATGAGCGGCGGGCCTTACGTGAGCGCCAGCCTCGCGCGAATTTCCGCGACGATCTCCTCGGGTCGCTGGCTGATATCGATCGCCACTCCACGCTCCGGCTCTTCCAGCGCCGCCAGTTGGCTTGCGAGCATCCGCTCCGTCATGAAGTGCCCGGCACGCGCGCGCAACCGCTGATCGAGCAGTTGTGGCGTTCCGCGCAGATAGACGACCTCGACTTCCGGTGCGGCCCGCAAGCTCTCTCGGTACGCCCGCTTCAACGCCGAACAGGCCAGTACCGCATTCTTTCCCGCAGAAATCCAGCCGGCGATCAGCTCGCGTAGGGTCTCCAGCCAGGACGCGCGGTCGGCGTCGGTCAGCGGAATCCCGTTCCGCATTTTCTCCACATTCGCCGCCGGATGGTAATCGTCTCCATCCACGAACTCCCATCCGAGTTCGGACGCCAGCAACCGCCCGACCGTCGTCTTCCCCGAGCCCGACACTCCCATCAGCAAGATGACCACGTTTCCTCCATCCGCATGCCTAACCGATACATTCCGAGCTTTCGCTTATTCTTACTGAAATCCGCGGTCTCGTCAGTGGCCGACCCCATGCCAACCCATGCAAAAATCGATTCCACGCGTCAACTATGTGGCACTGTCGCCTCGGCTCCGCGTTGGGCTCGGGTGTAGGCTTGGAGAGTACCTAGTTTCCTACTGAGATTACTAAAGTAATCTGGGCTTCTTTTGCGGTATTTTCCGTGATATAACGCCGATAGCTGCTCGTCAGGCTTTGGGCTGGGAATTTAGTGGTTTTCCGCCTTGATTTTCTGGCTTGGTTTTCTGCCTCTGGATTGGAGCGCAGAGCGAGCGTGGAGGAGGAAGTCGTGGCCGAAGCACGTACGGGGAAAAGGTTTCCGCTGCAATTGCCGATTAAGATTCATAAGGAAGATGCCGCGGGTGACACCAGCGGTATGACGGGCAATCTGAGTGCTGCGGGCGTGTACATCCGCGCCGACGCAGCGCTTGAAGTCGGCTCGCCAGTAGAGTTTGAGATCACCCTGCCGCCGGAAGTCACGGGGGGCAAGGACGATGTTGTGATTCAGTGCCGCGGCCGCGTGGTGCGGACCGATGAGCCTAACGCCAGCGCCGACTCCGGAGACAGCCGGGGCGTGGCTTGCGTGATCGATTCTTACGAATTCGTTCGCAACAGTTAACCGGGAGCGCGATCCATGTTGAAGCTTATTCTGGCCGACAATCAGGCGATTTTCCGCGCCGGCATCGCCAAAGTACTGGCCGTAGAAGACGAAATGCGCATTGTGGCCCAGGCGCAAACTGCCGAGCAGATGTTCATGGCGCTCGACAAGTTTCGCGCCGCCGTGCTGATCATTGCCGGAGGCTTTCACTCCGATTTCAACTCCGTCCTCGCGGCTGCCAACAAGAACAAGACCCGCGTCGTCGTCCTCGCCGACACCGGCGAGAGCGCGCAGCGCTACATGGCGGCGGGCGCTCATGGCGTGGTTTACCGCAACGTCACCAGCCCCGCGCTGGTGGACTGTGTGCGAAAGATCGCCCGCGGCGAAAGCTGGGTGCAGGACATGGCGGTGCCGAGCGAACTGACCGAGAACGATATGGTCGGGCTGCGCGTCCGCGACCGCTTGACGGCCAAGGAACTGCGCATTGTGGCGCTGATTGTGCAGGGCTACAAGAATAAGGAAATCGCGACCCAGTTGGGCACGACCGAGCAGGTGATCAAGAATTATCTGCGCAACGTTTACGACAAGATCGGTGTGTCGGACCGACTGGAACTGGCGCTGTTCACCATTCACCACCGCATCCTGAACGAAGCCGCAGCGGCCACAGCAGCCGCAGCGGTGCCGCTACCGCCGCAGAGTGCGGGGATTAGCAACTAAGATCAGCAACTAGACCGCTTTTGCGCGAATGACAAAAGGCCGACCTGCGGGCGGCCTTTTTGTTTACTAGGGTGGAGATCAGGCCGGAAAGCAGCCTGAATGTCTTCCTAATGGACTCTTCCGCTCTTTCTTAGGTTGATGCCGTACTCAAGATACGCTTTCATGCAGCAAAGAAAATGCGTCCAACCCTGAGTTTGTTCAATGCATCCTGCAGTTCCTTTTTCGTCTCGCGGCCATTCCGACTCGGATATTTTGACCACCGTTCCGTTGTCGCCAGTGGGCACCAGTTCCATCGCAACGCGAGCTTCTACTCCGCTTGCCTTCCAGAAAAACGACACAAAAAGATCCGGGTCTGTGCGCTCCACTCTTGCGTCAAGGCCTCCACCCTTGTCAAATTTCCAATGAACAGTCTTCCCGCTTTGCATGCGGCCCGTGCCCGACGAAATGAAATAATGCGACATCTCCTCCGGGTTGACGATGGCCTCGAAGACGTCGTGGGCAGGTTTTGCGATTTCCATTTGAGTCCTAACTTGAAGAGCTTCCTGTTTCATAGGCTCCTTCCAGCAACCAGAACGGATAGCAACCTTGTCGTGACGTCAGCTGCTATATCTTTTCTCCCACGCTTTTCGCTTGCGTGAACAGGTAGAGATAATCCGGGCCTCCGGATTTCGAATCGGTGCCGGACATGTTGAAGCCGCCGAAGGGATGGGCGCCTACCATCGCTCCCGTGCATTTACGGTTCAGGTAGAGGTTGCCCACGTGGAACTCGCGCACTGCGCGATCGAGTTTCTCGCGCGAACTTGAATAGACTGCGCCGGTCAGGCCAAACTCAGTGTCGTTGGCGATTTCGAGGGCGTGGTCGAAGTTGTGCGACTTGATCACGACGAGCACCGGGCCGAAGATTTCTTCCTGCTCGAGCGTCGATTTCGCTGGGATGTCGGCAATCACGGTCGGCTGAATGAAGTATCCTTCACCCGCGCTCGTGTCGCGCGCGCCGCCGGTAATCACGCGGCCGTCTTTTTTGCCGATTTCGATGTAGCGGAGAATGTCGTTCATCGAACCTTCGTTGATGACCGCAGCCATGTTTGGGTTCAGCGTGGGATCGCCGACGGTGATGCGCTCGGTGCGCGATTTCAGTTTTTCGAGGAACTTGTCGTAGATGCGCTCGTCGACAATGGCACGCGAGCAGGCCGAGCACTTCTGGCCCTGGAAGCCGAAGGCGGCCTGAGCTACGCCTTCTACAGCGGAATCGATATCGGCGTCGGCGTCGACGACAATGGCGTCTTTGCCTCCCATTTCGAGGATGGTGCGCTTGATCCAGAGTTGGCCCGGTTGCTGCTGCGCGGCGCTCCGGTTGATGTGCAATCCGACTTCGCGCGATCCGGTGAACGCGATGTAGCGAACCTTCGGATGCGACACCAGCGCGTCTCCGAAACTCGCTCCTCCGCCGGGGCAGAAGTTCACTACGCCTTCGGGCATGCCGCATTCTTCGAGCAGCTCGACAAACTTGGCCGCAATTGTCGGCGAATCGCTCGACGGCTTCAGCACGACGGTGTTGCCGCTGACGATCGAAGCGACGGTCATGCCGGCCATGATGGCGCAGGCGAAGTTCCAGGGCGGAATCACGGCGCCGACTCCGAGCGGGATATAAGCCAAGGTGTCGCGCTCGCCCGGCAGTTGCACGGGCGGTTCGACCTTCGAGAAACGCAGGGCCTCGCGCGCATAGAACTCGCAGAAATCGATGGCCTCGGAGATATCGGCGTCGGCCTCGAACCAGTTCTTCGAGACTTCGAAGACCAGCCACGCCATGTATTCGAGCTTGCGCTCGCGCATCACATCGGCCACGCGGAACAGGAGCGACGCACGCTCTTCGACCGAAGTATGGCTCCAGTGACCAAACGCCTGACAAGCGGCCTGTACGGCGGGCTCGACGTGCTCAAGGCCGGCTTTCTGGTGAACGCCGACCACTTCCGAAGGCTTGGCGGGATTGATGGAACGGATCTTCTCTGCAGTCTTGGAGCGCTTGCCGCCGACGATCAGATCGTACTCGCGGCCCAGTTGTCCGCGCACTTTCTCGATGGCGGAGCGCATCTTGCGCACGTTGTCTTCTTTGGTGAAATCGACGAACGTTTCATTCTTGAACGCACCTTGGTGCAGGCGGACTTGCAGACGCGGTGGGGCTTCCATGGTTGCCATAGGAGATCCTTTCCAGGACGGGATGTTGCGCGCGGATATTCGCGACGCTTGATTTTACACCGGCTGGACGTTGTTGACGGACTGCCGGAAAACCGGATCGCGCTGCTGTCCAAGGTGAGGATTTTGCGCTTTGCAGCGCACTGTTAACTCGTAAGGTACCCCACCCCCCTCCCCCCCTGTCTAGTGGAATCATGGGGTTAGGGAGGAAAAACTGACTCGGTCTTTGATTCTAAAGGGCTTACATATAAAGTCTTTGAGAACAAATGACTTAAGTTGTCAAAGAGCGCTGAAAATGAGTTTGGGGCAGCTTCGAGGTCCGTTTTGGGAAACGGAAACACCTCTGAACTGCCCCATTCAGATGGCTATTGTCGCATTGGGCGGGTTGGGAGTCTGTGATGGCGCTCACTGGCTGATTGTGACGAACCAAAGATCAAAGGCCGGACCTGAGCGAGGGCTTACATACGCTACCCTCCAGATTTCAGCCGCCTTGCTCAACCAATACCTGCCGGTACGAAAAAGCGAACCCTTGATGTGGCAATGCGGCGGGGTACTGATGCGTAGAGTGACTTCGTCAGCAATGCCGATCGGATTGTTGGTCGAATGCTCTGGACATAGGTAACACCGGACGCCTGTTTGCCACTCCTATCGCTTCAATCAGTGAACGTAGTATCTTTGGGGTTGCAATTCCATGGCTCGCACCGAGACTGATTTCACTTCATCTGTCCTCAGTAGGGGCTCGGGAGAGAGCAGGGCTGAGCCTTCAAGGTTGCCCAAAAAGCGGGCATTTCAGCAAAACCGTTGATGCGGTCGAAACAGGGCAGGGGCGTCCCACAGCCCATATATGAGGACTGACCCGCTACAGCGGAAGGCGGCTATATGATGTCTGATCGACATGCGCCACAATCACGAAATCCTGACGAATCCGAAGCTGATGCAACAGAAGACTCCCAAGCCCCAAAAGCTGAGCTAGTCTTCGGATTAGTCTATCCGCTTGGGACCGAAGTGGGCCCGGTAGTTTCGGTTCTCGAAGACTACATTCGTCACTTTGGTTTCGAACCGCACGCAATTCGGATAAGCAAATACCTGGATGACCTGAATTTGCAGCTCGCAGAAAAACCAAGCACCGAATCGGAGCGATTGATCAAGCTCGGGAACAAGAGTTGTGCGGAGGCGTTGCGGAAAGATTTCCTGGCGCTTGTGGCCGTGTCCAAGATTGCCGAATCCCGAGTGCGAAACGAAAAAGGCGAAGAACCACAGCCTGCATACGGGCGTGTCCACATAATCCGTTCTCTAAAACGGCCGGATGAGATTTTTCTGCTTCGACAGATTTACCGACCAGGCCTGTACATAATTGGCGTGTTTGCTACTGAGGAGGAAAGGGTCGAGTACCTGACGCGGAGAAAAGGGTACTCGCCAGCAGAAGCTGGACACCTAATGCGAATCGATGAGGCCCAGGCGGACGATGAGTACGGTCAGCGCAACCGAAAGACGTTCCACCTAGCAGATGTTTTCGTAGAAACTAAAGGCGGGCGTTACAAGGATCAACTCGAACGCTTTCTTGATCTTGTATTCGGAAATCCCTTTGTCACGCCTACAAAAGACGAGCATGGGATGTTTCTGGCTGCGGCGGCGGCAATGCGTTCCGCGCAGTTTGGGCGTCAAGTCGGAGCAGCGATCCTCAGTAGTTTCGGCGATGTGTTGAGCGTCGGGTGCAATGATGTTCCACGCGCAGGAGGCGGTTTGTACTGGCCCGAAGACAATGACGACTGTAGAGACCACAGAAGAAAACCAGATCACAATGGAAACGTATGGGACTCGAACGATCTGGTTCAGCGGGAGATTGCGAATGACATCCTAGAAAAAATCAAGCCGCAATTGGATGTCTCTTCTCCGCCCCTCGATGCGGACGGACTTTTCGAGGATACAAAGTTGGAGGACATAACAGAATTTGGACGAGCAGTCCATGCAGAAATGGATGCGCTATTGAGCTGCATGAGGTCGGGCACCTCACCGAAGGATTCTGTCCTGTACACCACGACGTTCCCGTGCCACAACTGTGCGCGACACATCCTTGCAGCTGGGATAAAGCGCGTTGTGTATGTTGAACCATACCCGAAAAGTCGCGCATCTGATTTGCACGACGATGCGCTGACCTTTAGCGAGGAGATGAAGGGCGCCGGCGATCCGAGAATTCCATTCGTTCCGTTTGTGGGAATCGCCCCAAGACGGTACATTGACCTGTTCTCAGTTGACCTGAGTACTGGGGCTCAAACGAAACGAAAAACAGCCGATGGCAAGATGAAACAGTGGACCCGGACCGTTGATGCGGTACCGCGCGTATCGATGTTGGCAACATCGTACTTGGACCGAGAAGAGATGGCGGTAAGCGGAATTAATGAGATAATGCGAAAGTTGGAGGGGGAGCAAGATGTCGATGAAAAGAAATCTCAGCCGTGAGACCAGTGAAAAGTACTGGGATTTCGTTAAGCGCGTGGCTGACCGTGTGTCCCAGTGGCCCACTTGGAAACAGGCTCAATTTCGGACCGTCATTGGGGATGCACAGGCTGAGGAGTCCCCCCAGAACGAGCCTCCTTCAAGTGTGAATTTGTCGGGACACGAAGCGAACGCAATTCGGAAGCGGCGAGTCGCCTGATGGCGCGCTGCCCAAAATCAGCGCCGTCCGGCGGCCGCTACTTCTGCCGGCTCCGGCTCCAGCTTGGCCGTGAAGTGCCGCAGGAATGGCGCTTCGTAGCTTAGCTTCATGCCTTGAATCTGCTCGCGCTTCTTCCAGACTTCGAGGATGATTTCTACCACGTAGTCGATGTGGCTCTGGGTGTAGACGCGGCGGGGAATCGCGAGACGCACCAGGTCCATCTTCGCCGCTGCTCCGAACATCAATGTACCGATCTCTACCGAGCGGATGCCGCCTTCGAGATAAAGTTCATTGGCCAGGGCAACGGCGGGAAAGTGATCGGGCGCGACGTGCGGCAGAAAGGCGCGCGCGTCGATGTAGACGGCGTGGCCTCCGGGCGGCTGCACGATGGGCACTCCCTCGCTGGCTATGTGGTTGCCTAGATAGGCGGTGGAAGCTATGCGGTATTCGAGATAGTCCTGGTGCAGCGCTTCCTGTAGTCCTACGGCGATGGCTTCTAGATCGCGGCCGGCCAGGCCTCCGTAGGTGGGATAGCCCTCGGTTAGGATGAGCAGGTTCTTTTCCTGCTGGGCCAGCAGATCGTCGTTCGTGCAGAGGAATCCTCCGATGTTGGCCATGCCGTCCTTCTTGGCCGACATGGTGCAGCCGTCGCCGTAGCTGAACATTTCCTGCGCGATTTCTTTTGGCGATTTGTGCTCGTATCCGTGCTCGCGGATCTTGATGAAGTAGGAATTCTCGGCAAAACGGCAGGCGTCGAAGTAGAGCGGGATGCGATGCTTGCGGCACAGTGCGCTGACGGCTTTGACGTTCTCCATCGACACGGGCTGGCCGCCGCCGGAGTTGTTGGTGACGGTCAGCAGGACGAGAGGCACGCGGACTTTTTTCGTGCCGGCGTTTTGAATCAAGGTCTCCAGGGCGGCCACGTCCATGTTGCCTTTGAAGGGATGCTTCAGGCTGGGCTGGCGACCCTCGGCTATAACTAAGTCGACCGCTTCGGCGCCTACGAACTCCACGTTCGCGCGAGTGGTGTCGAAGTGCGTGTTGTTGGGGACGACATCGCCTTTTTTGCACATCACACTGAAGAGAATGCGCTCGGCGGCGCGGCCCTGGTGGGTCGGGATGACGTGCTTGTAGCCGAAAATATCCTGAACGGAGGCGCGGAACTGCTCGAAGCTGCGGCTGCCGGCGTAACTCTCATCGCCTTCCATCATGGCGGCCCACTGGTGGGTGGACATGGCTCCAGTGCCGGAATCGGTTAGCAGGTCGATTAAGACATCGTCGGCGGGCAGGAGAAAGAGGTTGTAGTTCGCGGCGCGGAGCAAGTGCTCGCGCTCGGCGCGGGTCGTCCAGTGAATCGGTTCGACGCTTTTGATGCGGAAGGGCTCAATGATCGTGCGGGGCATGGTGGGTTCTCGTTCTTACCACACACCTTTCGCTGGGGGATGTCAGTGACTTGGATCACTTGGCGGCGAGAGCTGATCTTTGTACCGCACACATTGTGCTGCACACATTTGGCGGGCGAGGGCGACCGCCCTACACCCTCTAAACTTTGACTGACTCCCGGCGCTCGGCGGGGACGTACTTTACGGCGGCGGTGCGATCCAGTTTGTCCCAGGCGAAGGGACGGCCCTGGATAGCGCGCTTCAGAGTGCGGAATAGAACCAGAGAAAACACCTGACGATAGGCAAAGCGCTGCAGCCACACTTGGCTTAGCAGCCAGGCGTCTTCGCGGGCTTCGGGCTGGCGACGCTCCAAGGCGAAGGCTAGAGCCGAGGCGAGGAAATCAATCACCAGGAACACGCCGAAGAAAATCAGCAGCCGCTGGAAGCTGGCGGGATCGGTGGACTCAGGATGGAAGTGTTTCTGGATGAAGTACCAGATCACGCCGACCGCGAACATCAGGTCAATAAAGGGCGAGAACAACGGAAGCAGAATCTGGAAGATGAGGATGTTGGGAAGGGCGACAAATCCCAAGGCGCCTTTGCGCGCGAAGACGCCCTTGTGCTTGAAGATGGCTTGCAGAATTCCGAACGACCAGCGGAAGCGTTGGCGCATCAGCGCGTTAGCAGTCGTCGGAGCCTCGGTGAAGGCCAGCGCCAGATCTTCGTATTCCACGCGATAGCCATTGCGCAAGAGCGCCATGGTCAGATCGGCGTCTTCGGCTACGGTATCCACGTGGTAGCCTCCCGCCTCGCGGACCGCCGCGATACGCCAGGCGCCGATCGCGCCCGGTACGACGCTCACTGCGCCCATGGTGTTGAGCGCTCGCCGCTCGAAATTCTGGCTGGTGATGTATTCGAGCGCCTGCCAGCGAGTCCAGAGGTTGACGCGGTTGCCAACTTTGGCATTGCCGGCGACGGCTGCCACTTTCGGATTGAGGAAGTGCGGCACCATGCGGACGATGGCATCGGGAGCGATGATGGTGTCGGCATCGATGCCGACGAAGAGTTCGGCATTGCCGACGTGCTCCAGGCCAAAGTTAAGCGCCTCGGCCTTGCCGCCGTTGGGCTTGGTGAGGATCAATACTCTGCCGGCGGCTTCTTCCGTGGCAAACGCGCGGCGGGCGATTTCCAAAGTGCGATCCTTGGAACCGTCGTCGATGACGATCACGCGCAGATTGGGATAGTCGGAATCGAGCGCGCCCTGGATGGTGCGTTCGATGACCTTCTCCTCGTTATACGCGGGAATGAGAACCGCGACGCGCGGCCGGTAGGCCGCGATCTGGCCGGGGGTTCCATACACGCGCGCGCGCAGACGGTCGTAGATGGCGAGTACGCCGACGGAAATCAGGCGTCCGGTCATCAGGATGTCACCCAGGAAAAAAATGGTGGTGATGGCCAGCATGGTCGCGCTGAAAAGCCAGAAGCCGATCCAATTCAGGCGAGCGGACCAATACTCGCCGGCCGGAAGCGGCGGCATCACATCCGCTTTTGTCTTGCCCATCAACTGGTACACGGGGACGAATTGAAATCCGCGGGCGCGCGCGCCGTCGATAATCAGCGGGAGGGCCTCCACCGTTCTTTCCCGGTTGCCGCCGCCATCGTGCATGAGAATGATGTTGCCGCACTGGGTATCGTTCGGCCGGCAGGGGGGCAGGTGATCGAGAACCTGAGCGGCGATTTGCTGCGGCGAGAGCGCGGGCTCGTCGTTCCAGTCCCGGGTGTCGATCTTGTTGCCGATAGTGATGTAGCCCAGGCTTTGCGTGAGTTCCAGCGGCTTCACCTCGTCTTCGGTATCGGGCTCGGCATCGACGGAGTATGGCGGGCGAAACAGCATGGTGCGAATGCCGAGGCGGCTGGCGAACAAGCGCTCGGTCAGATTCAGCTCCACCTTCATGTAGCCGGTGCCAATCGAGCTGATGTCGGGATGAGTGAAGGTATGGTTCCCGATTTCATGACCTTCCCGGTAGATGCGCTGGGTCAGGCTGCCGAACTTCTCCGCCTGGATTCCGATCAGAAAGAATGTTCCCGGCACCTGCTCGCGCTTGAGGACATCGAGAATCTTCGGGGTCCACTCCGGGTCGGGACCGTCGTCGAAGGTCATCGCGAGTTCGTTCTTGCTGGCACCGTAACGCGCCATACGATACGGCTCGGGCAGATTCTTGAAGGTCTCGCCGTCGATGAGTCCGGTCTGCTGGTCGATGGACAGATCGCGCTCGCCGTCGGCAGGCCGCGCCTCGATATGCAGGATTTCGCCGCTGCCCTCCATGTCGACGTCCTGTCCGGGAGGAACGTCTTTCAAGCGATCGGACGCATTGGCTTCGCCGGGCGTATCCCAAACGCGCCACAGGGAGCGGTCTTCCGCGCCCAGCCGCCACAAGGCGAAGGTCTGGATGCCGAAGGTCTGGGCGGCACGCATCTCGTTCAGCGCCGTCACCGCATCGAGAAACCAGACATCGTGGCGGAAGTTATCGTCGTCGCGATAGCTGAAATGCGGATTAAGGGCGTCGCCATCAAAATCAATATCTTCTTCGGAATCGCGCGCCCCTATCCAGGCTTCCTGCACGGAAACGGTTTTGTCGGCCTCTCCCGGCGGAAGCTTGCCTTTTTTCGGTTTCTCGACCCAGTCGTACCCGTAGTTGGCAAGGGCGCAGATGAGCTTCTCTTTCGGAATCTCCTTGAGGGCGGACTCGAGGTTGTCCGTAAACCAGTCCTGGGAAGCGATGGGGCCTGGGGGTCCGCCGGGATAGTGTTCGTCGTAGTTCATGATGACGACGCCATCGACGGCGGACGAAATGGCCTTGTAATCAAAATCCTCGTTGCGTACCTGGACGCTGACGTACAACTTCATCCCCTTGGCGTGCAGGTCGGACGAGAGTTCGTTGAGCAGAGCCACGTATCCGGGTTGCCCTTCTTTCGCGAAGGATTCGAAATCGACCATCAAACCGCGATAGTGATCGGAGGCAAGAAAAAGCCCGATCTCGCGTCGAAAGTTGGCGCGCGCTTGCGGATTGTTCAGGAAAGCAGTAACGCCGGGAACAAAGTCGGCGCCGTCAAAGTTCTGCACCACGGGAAACACTTCCATGTCGGTGTCTTCCGCTTTGAGAAACTGCATGACCTTGGCGTCGATGGCATGGACCTTTTGCCCCTGCACCACGTCAAACAGCGTGTTGGTTTCCGGATCGGAGGCTTGCAGATGGCCGTCGGGCCTGAGCACCTGCAGCCAGGTTGGGAAGAGCAAGTCGATCTGGCGGGCATACTCGCGCAGGGAAGAATAGCTGGCCGCGTCCCAGGAAACGTAGAATGCGGCCCGCACCCCTTGCTCGGAGTTCAGCGTAAGTTGGGAAGGAGCTTTGCGGGATTGGTGCCGGTGTCCGGTGCGGGCCAGAGTGGCCAGGCGGCGTTTCTCGCGCGCTTTCACCTTTTCGTTTTCGCTCAGAGCGTGGTAAGGCTTTTTTTCTGTAAGCCAGGAGAGGTCGGGCAGAGGCTCGCTGCGCAGGGCGCTATAGATGAAAAAGATCACCAGCAAAGAAAACGCGAGGGCAGCCGCGTCGACAAAGCGGCGAATGTGCCGCCAGCGGGCTTGCAAGGGATCGTAGAAAACCTGTTTCGCCATCTGGTTGTGGTCCCTTCATCCTATTGTGAGAGGGGCAGGGGGTCAAACGCGGTCAGACGCGGTTCGCGGTTCGTCGTTCGCTATTTGCTTGTGCTTCGCGGAACGCCAGTCTTAGCGAACAGCCAACGACGCGCCTTTCGTTATGGGCGCGGCAAATCGCCTCATTCGCGGTATATTTCCAACGTGCTCACGTTGATCCGCGAACATCGCGGTTTTTTCCTCGGAACCACTCTGGCCGGCCTGGCATTGCGGTTGTTCTTTTTTGTGTATTTTCCGGCGATTACCGATGATTCGCGCGGCTACGCCGACCTGGCGACTAACTGGCTGCAGCACGGCGTCTATGGCCAGACGCAAGGTGGCCATCCGGAGAAGCCGGTCTTGCCGACTGACGTGCGCCTGCCCGGATATCCCGCTTTTCTAGCTGGGATCTACTGGTTATTTGGAGCCGGCAACTTCAGAGCGGTCCTGCTGGCGCAGGTTCTGGTGGATCTGGCCACTTGCCTGATCGTTGCCGACCTCGCCCGCCGGACGGTTTCCGAACGCGCCGCGAGAATCGCTTTTGCCCTGACCGCGCTGTGTCCATTCCTGGCAAACTATGCGGCTGCGGAACTCACCGAAACTTTGGAGGTTTTCTTTACTGCGCTCGCTCTCGATGGCGCGGCTGCCGCTCTGAATCGGATGTGTGCCGCGGGTGCAGGGATGGGCGTCCCTTCAGCAAGCCCAGGGCTGGCTCTTGACCGGACTTGCCACAAGCTCTGGGCTGCGACAGGCGCGGCGATTGCGGCGTGCATCTTCTTGCGTCCCGATGGGGGTATCCTGCTGGCAGCGGTGGTTTTTTATTTGGCTGTGGCAGCCCTTAAAGCGGCGTCTAATTTCGGGGAACGCACGGCATCGCAAAAGCGACACCCTGATTCGAAGCTCAAGCTCTTCCGCAGCGCACTGGTCGCTGGGATCGTCGTTGCGCTATTTGCGCTGGCGCCGCTGGTTCCCTGGACGATTCGTAATTTTCGAACACTCCATCACTTCCAGCCACTGGCTCCGCGCTACGCCAACAACGCGGATGAACCCGTCCTCCGCGGTTTCAACCGCTGGGTCAAGACCTGGATGGCCGACTACGCGTCGGTGGAGGAGATTTACTGGAAGACGGACGGCAATACGATCGACGCTGGGAAACTGCCGTCGCGGGCCTTCGATAGCGCGGCTGAAAGGGACGCCACGCTGGCCCTCCTCGCGGACTTCAACGAGTCCGAGGACATGGCGCCGGAGTTGGATGCGCGCTTCGGCCAACTAGCCGCGGATCGGATCCGCGCCCATCCCGTGCGCTACTACGTTGTGCTGCCCGCGCTGCGCATCGCGGACATGTGGCTGCGTCCGCGAACCGAAATCCTTCCTCCCGATGTGCGCTGGTGGGAATTCAACGACGACGTGGGCCTTTCGTTCGTCGCCGTCGGGTTCGGCTTGCTGAACATGGCTTATGTGGCGGCCGCGCTTTTGGCGTTCATTCGCAGGCCATCCGGAATGCGCTGGGCTGGATTGCTGGTCGGCTTCGTGCTGCTGCGCTCGGCATTTCTGGGAACGCTGGAAAACCCGGAGCCGCGCTACACGCTGGAATGCTATCCCGTAATCATCGTGCTCGGAGCTTCGTTGCTGGCGGGACGCTTACAGAGCCATGAAGCCGCTGCATCGGTGAGACATTGAGTCATTACAATATCGCTCAATGATAATGATATTAATGATTCAATGTCTCAATGATTTAATGATTCAATGCCTCTACTAGCTCAGCGGCGAGTCGGTCATGCGGAAGCGCGTGCGGACGTGTTCGGACAACAGTTCGATGGCTCCGCGATTGGCCACGGGATCGGCCTTCGCCAAATACTTCATCGCTTCCACCAGCATCTTCTGGCCGTCTACGTAACGAGGATCGGCGGTGCGCTCGCGCTTTTTGCGAGATAGATCCGGTGGGACGGTGATAGTAAACATTTTAGCCATGCGAACTCAACTTTCGAACATCTTATGCAGTATATAGCCGCAGGCGGTCATTTTCAGCTTGTTTCTATTGGTTCCAATTTCGCCTGATCTGGCGCGGCAAGCCCTACCCTTGCGGAATAAACTTGGTTTTTGGGGTGGTCTTCAACTTAAAAGCGTCGTCCGGAAGTTTTTGATTGATCTGTATCTCGGAATACTTCGCCAGGCGATAATCGCCGCTCGGCTCAAAGAACTGCTGCTGCACCGAAATTCCCCGGGCCGGGTCGATCCAGAGCAAGATGCGCGCGAAAATGCTTCGAAAACGGTCCGACTTCGGAATCAACTCCAGTTTCTCGGCCCCGATGCCGTTGACGGTCTCTGGCCCTAAGAACTTCACGTCGTAAGTTTTCAGCAAATCGTGTCCGCTGCCACCGAAGCCGAGCACCAGATAGCTCTCTACGTCGCCGCGATTCTTGCCCGGATCGTATTCGTTGACCTCATCGATCTTGGGATTGTACCTCTGAACTTTCCTGCCGTTATAGAGGACGTACTCCTTGTCGGGCGCGACGATGTCAGCAGCCATGTGTACTTCGCCGCCGTCACGCTGGAAATAAATCTTGCCTTTCTGCGTCGCAGTTTCGTCAATTTCCTTGATGACTGCATAGTAGTGGTCCCAGACGAAACTCGCCTCGGCGCTCTTGAAGGATCGGGCAGCGGCGTCCATCCGGTCGAGAACTTTGTCGAGCCCAGCGGAATCGCTTTGCGCCCACGCGGCCGACGCCAAGAACCAGCCGAAAACCACAGTTCCGAGAACAAGCGATTGAAGCGTAACTCTCATAGAAGAACTCTGAAACCTTGAAACCTTTCTTACTCTTTTTCCACCCAGACCTTGTAGCTCTGCGGGTGCCCGGAGGCGTCATTGACCGTCTCGTACTTGGTGACGCTGACTGCGCCGGAGATGGGTTCGATAATCCGCTCCAACTGCCGGCGAACATCTTCCCCAGCAGCGGCATTCACTGCCGAGGCCTGGATCTGATAGATGAACCCGCCCTTTTCGCCGGGAATCACAACCACGCCGGTAAGATGCGGATTGCGCTCGACCGGTTTGTCCTTGAAGTTGATGAAATGCGGCGAAACAAAAACAAAGAGGAGAATCAGCGTGACCATGATGTCGTAATGCAGGCTTCCCCGCTCATACGACCAGAGAATGTATCCGCGGATTGTGCGCCAGGTCGCGCCCATGGGAGAGACGGCGCTTTCGAGCGCCGCCGATGTTCCGGGTTGCTGCCAGTGTATTTGGGAATTCATGTGATTGGCAAATCCAGCCAGCCGCGCGTTTCATGCCGCAACTGGCGCGAGTTTACGCGCTCCTTCTTAGCCTCTCGGACTCTCGAGATAGTCAAAACCGTCCGGAGCGGTCTTTGACGCGATGTGGTCCGTACCCATGTAAGGCTGCAGCGCCTCGGGAATGCGCACGCTGCCGTCGGCTTGCTGATAATTCTCGATGATGGCAACCCATGTGCGTCCAACCGCTAGAGCGCTGCCGTTGAGCGTATGCAGAAATTCCGTTTTGCTCTTCCCCTCGGGGCGGTAGCGGATATTCGCCCGCCGCGCCTGAAAACTTTCGAAGTTCGAGCACGAAGAAATCTCGCGAAAAAGATTCTGCCCCGGCAGCCAGACTTCCAGGTCATAAGTCTTGGCCGCGGAGAATCCGATATCGGCGGTGCAGAGCGTTACGACACGATAGTGCAAGCCGAGTTTCTGCAATACGGTCTCGGCATTGTTCGTTAACTTTTCAAGCTCATCGTAGGAGGTTTCCGGACGCGAGAACTTCACCAGTTCCACCTTTTGAAACTGGTGCTGGCGGATAATTCCGCGGACATCCTTGCCGTACGATCCGGCTTCGCTGCGAAAGCAGGGAGTGTAGGCGGTCAGGCAAATCGGCAGGCGCGCTGCGTCCAGCACTTCGTCGCGATAGAGATTCGTAACCGGCACTTCGGCGGTCGGAATCAGCCAGAGGTCTTTTTCGCCGTGCGGCACGCGGAACAGATCCTGCGCAAACTTTGGAAGCTGGCCGGTGCCATACATCGATTCGGAGTTCACCAGGTACGGTGGAAGCACCTCGGTGTAGCCGTGCTCACTGGTGTGCAGATCGAGCATGAAGTTGGCGAGGGCCCGCTCTAATCGCGCGCCCAGCGCCCAGTACACGGCGAATCTCGCGCCTGAGAGTTTGGCGGCGCGCTCCAGGTCGAGCACGTCCAGTTGCTCGCCAAGTTCCCAGTGCGGCTTCGGTTTGAAATCGAACTGCGGCGGCGTACCCCAGCGGCGCGCTTCCACGTTATCTTCGGCGCTCGTCCCCACGGGCACGCTGCTGTGCGGAAGATTGGGAAGCGAGGTCAGAATTTCGCGCAAGCGCGCTTCCAGTTCGGCCGCCTTTTTTTCGGACTCCGCAATCTGCTCGCGCAGTTCTTTGGTTTCGTTAATCTGAGCGGAAGCGTCCTGCCCGCTCTTCTTAAGTTTTGCAATCTCCTCGGAAGCGCGGTTGCGGCGCGCCTGCAGCGTTTCCGCTGCGGTGATGGCCTGGCGGCGCTCGCCATCGATGATGCGAAAGTCCTTCAGAACTTCCGCCGGATTCATTCCCCGCTGGCGCAGCTTTTCTTCCACCAGCGGGAGGTGGTCGCGAACAAAATTCAGGTCGAGCATTCTGCCTTAACTTTAGCTGAAAACCACGATTCCGTGTACGTCTACGACAAGGTCTTGAACCGCAGAGGACGCGGACAGCGCCGAGAAGGAAGGCATAAAACCTCTGCGATCTCCGCGTCCTCTGCGGTTAGCTTGCTGTAAACTAGCTCGCGATGAGACTTCCCCGTTTCCTGTGCTTGACGTTGGTCCTGGTCTGCGTGATCCCAGGCGCATTCGCGTCCGCTTACAACGCCCGCCCCAAGCTGATTGTCGTCATCGTGATCGACCAGTTCCGCGGCGATTATCTCGAACGCTATCGCGACCAGTTCGGCGATGGAGGGTTCCGCCTGTTTCTCGATCGCGGCGCTTATTTCACCGACTGCAATTACGACTACGCCAACACTCGCACCGCTCCCGGACATGCCACGCTTTTCACCGGAAGCTACACCAGCGGACACGGCATCGTCGCCAACGAATGGTGGGATCCGCAGAAAAAGAAGCGGGTAACGTCGGTGGAAGACGATGGCACGAAACTTGTGGGCATCGGCCGCGACGAAAAACCCGCCCCAGCGGATCTTGGACGGGGCACCACGGGCGCATCGCCGCACAACCTCCTGAGCGATACCCTCGGAGACGAGTTGAAACTGGCTACAGGCGGCAAATCCCGAGTATTCGCAGTCTCGTTGAAAGATCGCGCGGCCGTCCTGCCCGCGGGATTCTCCGGAGACGCCGCCTACTGGATCGATCCCAAAACCGGCGACTGGATCACCTCCACCTACTACCGCGCGGATCTTCCCGAGTGGGTGCGCAATTTCAACGGCAGGAGTCCTTCGGAAAGACGCGCGGAGAAATACTGGAACCGCGAGTGGAAAGACAGCGACGGAAACACGCTCGGTTCAACTGCACCGCGCAACGCCAAAGACGGCGCGCCTGCCGGCTTCTACGCGGTCGTCGGCTCCACTCCCTTCGCCAATGATTACCAGCTCGAATTCGCCAAGGAACTCGTCTTGTACGAGAAACTGGGCGCAGGCCCGGCGGCGGATCTGCTGGTAATCAGCCTTTCGGCCAACGATATTCTCGGCCACCAGGTCGGCCCCGACTCTCCGCAAATGCGCAGCATGGCGCTTGAGCTCGACCGGAGTTTGGCGGAGTTTTTTGGCTTCCTCGGTCATCAGATTGGAATGGCCAACGTGTGGATGGCGCTCTCGGCGGATCACGGCGTCGCACCGCTGCCGGATTTCGCCAAGACTCTTCGTCTGCCTGCCGCCAACCTCGACCCAAAAGTCTTGCGTGAACAGATCAATGCCCTGCTCTCGAAAAAATATGCGAAGAAGGCCGACTACGTGCTCGATCTCGATTACCCGCTCGCCTGGCTAAACGACGACGCATTCGCTGGAATCCTCGCCGGGCACTCTGCCGGACAACACGAATCCGAGGCCGAAGCGGACACCGGCGAGGCCCTGAAGCAAGTGGGATTCGCCGGATACTTTACCAAGTCGCAGTTGGCGCGTGGAGAAACTCCGGCCACGGAAATCGGACGCCGCTACGCCCACAGCTACTCGCCCGAAGGCGGATGGTACGTGATCGGAGTCCCGGCTCCATTTCAAGTCGGAGTCAAGACGGGTACGGATCACGCGTCGCCTTTCTCGTACGATACCCATGTGCCGCTTGCGTTCTATGGCCTCGCCTTTCAGCCCGGAATCTACCGGACGCACGCCGAACCGGTCGATCTCGCCGTGACGCTCGCCTCTCTGCTCGGAATCAACGCACCGGCCAAAGCCACGGGAAGAGTGCTGACCGAGGCGCTACAACCGCCGCATCATTCCGGGTCACCGCCCGCCGCACCGTCATTCGTGCAACCCGCCACGCCTCCCCCCGGAGGAACCCAATGACCCCTATCGGCAATCCGGACTTGAGCGTCAGTTTCGCCGGGATTGAGCTGAAGAACCCGATCATCGCCGCTTCCGGCACGTTCGGCTATGGCATCGAATTCGAAGACATCGTGCATCTCGACCGGCTCGGCGGATTGGTCGTCAAAGGCCTCTCCAAGGAACCGATGACCGGGAATCCGCCGCCGCGCCTGTATGAGACCGCTGCCGGAATGCTGAATGCCATCGGGTTGCAGAACATCGGCGCATCCGCATTTCTCACGGAAAAACTGCCCGCGTTGCGCGCGAAGAAGAATGTGGTCGTGTTCGCCAACGTTTTCGGCTACACCCGCGCGGACTACGAGCAGACGATTGAAATCCTCAATCAAGGCGAGGGCATTGCGGCGTATGAAATCAATGTATCTTGCCCCAACACGGCGCAGGGCGGCATACAGTTCGGCAGCGATCCGCATTTGCTCGACGAAGTGGTGCGGACGGCGAAGCGTGTGGCGGCGCGGCCGATCATCGTCAAACTCTCACCCAACGTCACCTCGATCGCGCAGATGGCGCGCGTGGCCGAGGAAGCGGGAGCCGGCGCTATTTCCCTGGTGAACACGTTTTTAGCCATGGCGATTGATGCCGAAACGCGCCGCCCAAGAATCGCCAATGTAACCGCCGGCCTTTCCGGCCCGGCCATCAAGCCCATCGCGTTACGCATGGTCTACGACGCGGCTCACGCCGTGAAAATTCCGGTGATTGGCATGGGCGGAATCAGCACTCCGACGGACGTAGTGGAATTCATGCTGGCAGGAGCAAGCGCTGTGCAGGTGGGGACCGCGAGTTACTTCGATCCGGTGGCTACCGAAACGCTGGTCGAGGAATTAAGCGACTACTGCCGGGAACATCGCATTGAGCGCCTCAGCGACCTCATCGGCGGCCTGCTGACGGACTGACGCTGCGCTCCGCGCCAGTTGCCGCTTCCCAGACCGTGTCCTCTGTTTGAGTTGTCGTCAGAGCGCAGAATCGCGCGCCCTACTTCGGCCGTTTCTTCCCCGCGTTCGCGATCCGCTCGTCGATCGGCTTCCGTGAAGCGAAGCCCTCGTCCGTCCCGTGCCAATGCGCGATCGATGCCTCGCCCAGTTTCCAGCACAGCAGGAGAATCCCGCCTTCCACCTTGCAGGGAAAATCGAGCAGCCCGATGTCGAGATCTTTCACCTGCACTCCGGTCGCGTCGATTTCGGCGAGGGCGTCCTTGATGCGCCGAATCGCCTTCTCGCGCTCCGCCTTGCGCCGCGCCAGATGCACCACATTCAGCATCATTCCGCCGTTGAGAAAAACGCGGTGCGCCGTTTCCTGCAACTCGGCGTCAACATCTTCAATCAGCTTCTTGCCGTGGATTGCCTGCCGTAGAAGCGATTCCAGAATCGGCAGGAGCATTTGCGCTTCATCGAGAGTAAAGGTGCGGTCGGACATGTATCTTTATTCTACTGGACGTCTTAACACGCCTGGGAAAAGATCTTCAGGGGGTGCTCCCGGCTATGCGACTCGCGGTTGAACTTCGCGACTGGACCGATCAAGCGACCAGACTCCCATCGCAAAAATTGCGAGCACTACGACGAGTTCCACGGGAAACCAGGAGGGCCCGGCTACAGTGATGACATTGGGGATCAGGAAACATCCCGATCCAACCAGAATCAGCGTGCGACCGGAACGGTTCTGCCCGGCGCCGTGTGAATTGCCTGCCTGACTTTCACTCGCCGATCGCTCCAAAGCCAACTTTAGCGCTCGCCATCCGATCAGCAGCATCGGAATGGTGATAGCGGCCAGATCATATTTCATGATGCGCGGGTTCAACAGGAATGTGCCGACCAGCGCGACTGGAATCCACGACTCGCGCGGAGGATTCCATTGGCGAACGCGGCGGGCAAGAAACAGAAGAACAATCGCAAGGACGCAGGCACTCGCCAGATATAGGAGCGTGGTTGCCGTGGAAAAAGGCAGTCCCCGCCTCCACAGAAATCTGCCCAGAGTGCCCGCCGGGCCGTATCCAAAATCGTGCTCCCAGTCAAACATCAGGCGGAGGGTCAACAGATACTCGCGGAACATAGCGGGCCAGAGCCGCATCTGCGCGGCGAAGATCAGGACTCCCGCAACCGCAGTCATCGCGGACCGAACCCATTGGCGCCTGTCACTATCACTGTCGCTGTCACTCTCCATCAGAACCGGAAACGCAAGCAGCGCGAGAAATGGCGCCTTGCAAACGGAAGCGGCCAGTACGATGACGTAATACCAGGACCAAATGCCACGCTTCCAGCCGGGGACGGCGGCGGCGAGGATCAAACCATACAGCACGTAGGCCACGTTGCCGCTCAGAATCACATCGTCGGTGATCAGTCCGGGAAAGAAGAGAATGGCCGGCAGCATCAGCGGCAGCCAGCGGCGTTCGTGTTGATCTGCCATCTGGAACCCGGCCCAGAGTTGAAGCAGGGCTCCGGTTACGACCGCAGCCCCATAAAGAATGCCTAGGAGCCAGCCCGGAAACGCCGCCAGCAGCCGCAGCAATGGCAGCGTCATCGGAGAGTAGACATAAACAAGGGGAGGGTGCTCCGCCGGGTTGGAGGCTGGCCGGTTGTGAAACGCCTGCAGCGCGACAATTCCCTCGGCGTAGGGATCGGAGTCGTGGCGAATCGTTTGCACGGCCCTCCAACAAACCTGGGCATCCCATCCAACCGGGCCGGCCCGGGCCATCACAACCAGCGCGATGACCGCTCCCATCCAAAACAGAGCGATCAGCCGCGGACGGGAAAGCCAGCCTGCATGTTGGATCGGAGAGGACAGCGCCACTGCCGCGGTTGGTTTAGGCAAACACTTCCCCTTGCGCCGTAAGGGCGCGCATATTGATACCGTCTGAAATGCTTAAGCAGAATAACAAAGCAACGGACGGGACACCATCGCGCTTCCGCCTTCGCACCCATGCTATTTTCAATGGAACTGCATGGTCACATCGCTGCCATCGCGTCCCCGATCTACCCCCCGAAATGTGTACACATTCGGCCTGATTTCCTTTCTCAACGATACGGCCAGCGAAATGGCGTACTGGGTGCTGCCCGCCTTTCTCACGTCGCTCGGCGCTGGACCCGCACAACTTGGGATTATCGAAGGCATCGCAGAGAGCGTGGCTTCCTTCGCCAAGCTTTTCTCGGGCTACGTGACCGACAAGGTTTCGCGCCGCAAGCCTATCGTGGTCGGCGGATACGTCGTGGCCAACGCAGTGAAGCCGCTGCTGGCGTTGGTTTCTTCGTGGCGGCAGATTCTGGGAATTCGTTTCGCCGATCGCTTTGCAAAAGGCGTCCGTGGCACTGCGCGCGACGTGATGGTGGCCGAGTCGGTCGACAAGTCGGCGCTCGGCTCGGCCTACGGCCTGATCCAAGCCATGGATTCCGCCGGCGCCATCGCCGGTCCTCTGCTGGCGCTGGCGATTATCTGGCGCTTCGGCATGCGCGGCGTGTTCGCGTTCGCTGCGATTCCGGGAGCTCTGTGCGTGCTCGTCGCCTGGGTGGGAATCCGCGAGGTTCGACGCGGCCGCAAGCCTCCTATCGAAGCCCGAGCAAATCCAGGGTTGCTTCAGCCGCACGCTTCTGCCGAGCTTCGCTCGGCTGGGCGGACGAGGGCGTCCGCTCCTACGTGGACCCTTCAACCTCGCTCAGGACAGGATCGCGAGGGCACCCGTCCCCACACGACCAAATCAGATTGGCTCCCTCGATTGCCGGGTAGTTTCTATTACGTGCTCGCCGTGGTCACTCTGTTTTCGCTGGGAAATTCCAGCGACATGTTCCTTGTCCTGCGGGCTGGAAACATCGGCATTCCAGCGTCGCGCGCGCCGCTGCTGGGTCTCGTCTTCAACATCATGTTCACGCTGCTGTCCTGGCCGGCGGGAAAATTCAGCGACCATTTCTCGCGCTCGGCCATCGCCGCCAGCGGATATTTCGTCTTCGCCATCGTCTATTTTGTCTTCGCGCTCGCGCCGTCCCAACTGGCAATCTGGCTGACCATGGCCTTCTATGGACTCTTTTATGCGCTGACCAATTCCGTGCTCAAGGCGCTGGTCGTCGAAAACGTCGCGGGCGACGTCCGTGGTCGCGCGCTTGGGATTTATTCGTTTCTGACCAGTGTGACCACGCTGCTCTCGAGCGTGATCACGGGAGCGCTGTGGAAGATCTACGGTCCGGCCGTACCGTTCTATTTTTCGGCGGGAATCGCGGCCGTATCGGCGTTCGCCCTGCTCGCCCACCGTTCGCCCGCGCGCGAGTGATCTGTAGCGACGGGCTTGCCACATCGCGACGGAGAGGGCGTCCCTAAAATGGAAACAGGGCGGTTCGAAACGGCTGCTAGAATGTTGCCGCGAGGCTCCCTTGAACTTTGTTGTGGATTTCGACGCGAAGAACAACATCCTGCGCTGCACCCTTGAAGGCCGCATGACTGGAGTGATTCTGTTGGATTTCTACGCAAGAGCGGTAAAGTACATGGAATCGCATCCGCCGTGTCGCGGCATTCTTGACTTCTCTGGGGTGACCGACTTTGAAGTATCCAGCGAGGCTATACGGCAATTGGCGGCGGCTCCGCCCGCATTGCCGGCGGGATACATGCGGGTCTTAGTGATTCCGCAAATTTTCATTTACGGATTGGCGCGCATGTTTCAGATACTTGGCGAAAAGAATCGGCCGGAGTTGCAGGTAGTTCGTACGCTGGAAGAGGCGTACCGTTTGCTCGGAGTGGAATTCCCGGAGTTTCACCCGGTAAGCTGAAGGCTCCGCACTGACCACCTCGTGTTCTCCGTTCGTCCGCCCGACCGGCACGGACGCCGTCCCTCGAACAGGTGCGTCGGTAGGAGCTCAGGTTTGTCCGCGGACAGAGACGCGACAAGCCCTGTCTCTACTTGGGATCGGGCGCCACTCCATCCGACCGGCGCAACCAGAAATACGCGACCAGCAGAAACGCCAGGCCCGCCACGCTATCGAGCACAACATCCCGCACCGTGCCCGTGCGCGAGGGAATGTAGCTCTGGTGCCACTCATCCATGGCGGCAACAAAAACGGTGCCCAACCACGAAAGCAGCGCCGTGCGCGCCAGTTGGGCGTGATCTTGATCGAGCGTAGCCCGCCAGCCCCGCAGAAGGAGCAGGCCCAACATGCCGTACCCGACCACGTGCCCGGCCTTGCGCAGATAGTGATGGAAGATGAGGAAGTGGTAAAGATTGATGTTGCCAAACAGACGCGTGAATATCGTGTACAGCACTGTGCCGGTATTCTGCGACGAGAAGAAGTCGGTCGACTCAAACGCAATGAGGCCGACCCAGACGGCGGCTGGCCACCAGGCGCGCAGAAGATTGGGACGGGACACAGTCAAATTAGCCTCGTCCCTCATTCGGCCGCGTAATTCGGCGCTTCGCGCGTGATCATGACGTCGTGCACATGGCTTTCGCGCAGGCCGGCGGCGCTGATGCGCACGAATCGCGCCTTCTGCTGCAGTTCAGTCACCGTCTGGCACCCGCAATAACCCATGCCCGACTTCAGCCCGCCCACCATCTGGTGGACGATCATCGCCACCGAACCACGATACGGCACGCGCCCTTCAATTCCCTCCGGCACCAGCTTACCGAGCCGGTTCGAGTCTTCGCCCATAACCGGCGTCGCGGTCGACGCATCTCCATCCGAGTTCTGGAAGTAGCGCTCGCTTGAACCCGCCGCCATCGCTCCCAGTGACCCCATGCCCCGATATGCCTTGAAGGTGCGGCCCTGATAGAGAATCAATTCGCCTGGACTTTCATCGGTTCCCGCGAACATGGATCCGACCATCACCGCGGAAGCGCCCGCCGCCAGCGCCTTGCTGATGTCGCCGGAATACTTGATGCCGCCGTCGGCAATCACCGGAACGCCCGAGTCGCGCGTAGCCCGTGCCGCCTCTGCAATCGCCGTAATCTGCGGAACTCCGACGCCGGTTACGATGCGCGTGGTGCAGATCGAACCCGGCCCAATGCCGACTTTCAATCCATCCACTCCTGCCCGCACCAGGTCGCAGGCGCCATCGAAGGTCGCCACGTTGCCGGCAATGAGTTCGACCTCCGGCAACTTCGCTTTCACCTTCTTGACCGCTTCGATCACCAGGACGGAATGCCCGTGCGCGCTGTCAATGGCCAGCACATCGACTTTTGCCTGCGCCAATTCCTGCGCTCGCTCCAGGAAATCGCCCGTCGCCCCGATCGCCGCACTTACCCGCAACCGGCCCTTGTCGTCCTTGGCAGCGCCGGGATATTTCAGTTTCTTCTGAATGTCCTTAACCGTGATCAGGCCCTTCAGGATGTACCTGTCGTCCACCACCAGCAGCTTTTCCACGCGGTGCTCGTGCAGAATCTCTTCCGCCTGCTCCAGTGTCGTCCCCACCGGCACCGTGATCAGGTTCTTCTGGGTCATCACCCTGCTGATCGGAATATCGAAGCGCGTCTCGAAGCGCAGATCGCGATTGGTCAGAATGCCGACCAGTTTTCCATCTTTGAGGGTGATGGGCACGCCTGAAATCTTGTATTTCTGCATGACATCGAGCGCGTCGGAAACCTTGGCATCGGGCGACATGGTGACCGGATCGACAATCATGCCGCTCTCCGACCGTTTCACCTTGTCGACTTCATTGGCCTGCTGCTCGATGGTCAGGTTGCGATGAATAATCCCGAGCCCGCCCTGTTGCGCCAGGGCAATCGCCATATGCGACTCCGTCACCGTGTCCATGGCGGCGCTGATGATCGGTATGTTCAGCCGAATGTTGCGCGAGAGCTGGGTCTGCGTGTTGGTATTGGCGGGCACGACTTCGGAACGCGCCGGCAGGAGTAAAACGTCATCGAATGTAAGAGCCTCAGGGACGGGAAAATGGATCATAGGATTTTGGAGTAAACGTCTATTGTAGGGAGCGCATCGAGATCAGGCAAATAGGGACCGCGGGCCCGAAAAATCAGCCGCAGGCCTTCCCTATCATGAGCGGCCATTGCTCAAAGTGTGCGAAAGCCGTAGCATTTCACTGTCCTTCCCCTAGCTTGCCTGTCTCTAAGGAGGCTTTATGTCTCGCTCTGCATCTCGACTCGTCGTGGCGTCAGCCCTAGCCGCAATCGTGGCAGTTCCGGCAATTCTTCATGCGCAGGAGACCACATCCGAGATTCCATCTGTAACTATTCGAGCAAGTACTCGTCTCGTGCTGGTTGACGTGGTGGTCACGGACAAGAAAGGCCAGCCGATCACGGGCCTGAAGGCGGAAGATTTTACCGTGGAGGAAAACGGGAAGAAGCAGAAGATCGCAACCTTTTCCCCACCAGGCGCGGAGCAGAAAGCGCCACAGCCCATGCCTGCCGGGCTCCTGACGAATCGGCCCGAGTATCTCAAACCCGCCGGCGTCCCCACGGTATTGCTTCTGGACGCCGCTAATTCGCACTTTCTGGACCAAGCTTACGGCCGCGGCCAAATGCTGAAGTATGTTCTGGAGCAATCCGCAGGCGGCACTCCCATGGCCGTCATGACGCTGACAGGAAGACTACGGGTGCTTCAGGACTTCACTTCCGATCCCAGAATATTGACGACCGCGATCAGGAAGCTGCGGCCGCAAGAACCGATTCTTCAATCTATGGCTGCGCCGGCACAATCGACTCTCGCGCCGCCTCCCAGCGTTGAATTTGCGGAGCTCGTCGCGATTTCCCAGGCGCAGGTTGAGAGCTTCCAGAATCAGGCAGCCGGCTATGCACTGGAAGTTCGCACTCTGGTCACCATTCAAGCCATGCGCGATCTGGCGCGAGCTCTGGGCGGACTTCCCGGCCGCAAGAACGTGGTGTGGCTCACAGCCCAGTTCCCGTTTGATTTGATTCCCGAAGATACCAACAAGAGCGATGCTGAGGTCCTGGCAGACCTGCCCAGCCTGGCGAATGTACGGAACGATGCGGTTAACAACGCGGCCGGTAATGCTTTGTCTCAGCAGCGAGCATTGCATAATCAGCAAATTCGCGAGGCGCAATTCGCCCTGGCCAGCGCTGGTATTGCCGTCTATCCGGTGGATATGCGGGGCATCATGGCGTCGGGAATCGATGTCAATACGACCAGTTCGCTGGAGGAATTGGCGAGACAAACCGGCGGCAAGGCCTACGTCAATCAAAATGAGATCAAGAACGGAATCGCCCTCGCCGCCTCCGATGAGAAGGCATCGTATGCGCTCGCATACTATCCCGAGAACAAGAAGTGGGACGGCAGATTCCGCTCGATCAAGGTCAAGGTCGACCAGGGAGATCGCGAGCTCCGCTATCGCAAGGGATACTTCGCGCTAGATCCCTCACAAGTGAAGAATCCAAACTACGAGTCGGATGTTGCCGAGGCGCTCGAGTTCAGTGCGCCGGCGACGCAGGTCTCTTTCATGGCTCAAGTCAAGCCCACCGATCCCGGCAAGGTTCGCGTCATGTTTCTCGTGGATGCACACACCTTGAGCGCGGAAGACACCAGCGACGGCAAGAAAATGAACGTGAGCCTCTATGCAAGTGCCTATAACGCAAACGGCAAGAATCTCGGGACGCGCACCCTTAAGGTGGACCGGGCGTTCGATGCGGCCACCTACCAGCAAATCCTAGCCAAAGGCATGATGGTGCCGATTGACATGGATATGCCTGCCAGCGCCAATCAGTTGCGGCTGGCGGTGCTGGACAACAAGACGGGTTTCATTGGGACGGCAATGGGGGCGCCGGGAAGATAACTCCGCATACAGAGAGGGAAAAAGGGCGTCCTCTCGGACGCCCTTGCTTCTCAAGAAATTCCTTCGGCAAATGTGAGACTGCGGCGAGCTACTCTTTCTTTTCTTTACCCTCGGCCTCTGCGGCGGCGCTGTCCTTCTGCACCTGCGCTTCGGCGTCGGCGTTTTCCATCGCCTTGCGGTTTTCCTCGGCCCGTTTGGCGCGGATCTCGGCGCGCTTCTGGCGCTTTTCGTCGATCACCTGCTCGCTACCCAGCAGTTCGATGAACGCCTTTTCGGCGCCGTCTCCCTTGCGCCAGGCGGTGCGAACGATGCGCGTATAGCCGCCCTTGCGGTCGCCGAAGCGCGGAGCCACGGTATCGAAAAGTTTGGTGACCGCTTCGTTCGTCATCAAATAGGACGCCGCTTGTCGCCGCGCCGCCAGATCGCCCTGCTTGCCGAGGGTGATCATCTTCTCAACCGACGGACGCACGGCCTTGGCCTTGATCACCGTCGTCTCGATGCGTTCTTCCATGATGATCGACGTGACCATATTGCGCAGCATGGCGCGCCGATGCGATGTGGTCCGTCCTAACTTGTATCCCGCAACTTTGTGACGCATGGATTACCCCAGTGGTCAGTGGTCAGTGGCCGGTGGTCAGTGACTTGTGCGGTCGGATTTTACCGACCACCGGCCACTGACCACTGACCACTTCGTTCTATAGATCGTTATCGCCGTACGCCGAAGCGGGCAAGACCTGGTTCGACGTCGGTCCGGGCACAGCGTTGCCGTGCTCGTCGATCTTCATACCCAGGCTCAGGCCCATCGAGGAAAGTATCTCCTTGATCTCGTTCAGCGATTTCCGTCCAAAATTTTTCGTCTTCAGCATTTCGGCTTCGGTCTTCTGCACCAGTTCGCCGATCGACTGAATGTTGGCGTTCTTCAGGCAGTTATAGCTGCGTACCGAGAGTTCGAGTTCCTCAACCGAACGGTTCAGGTTCTCGTTCTTGATCTCCGGCCGGCGTTCCTCGCTCGCTAACGCCGTCTCAATCTCCTCTTCGAAGTTGATGAAGATATTCATGTGATCTTTTATCAGCTTCGCCGAGAGTCCAAGCGCATCGCCGGGAGTGATCGAGCCGTTCGTCCAGACCTCAACCGTCAGCTTGTCGTAGTCGGTGATCTGTCCCAAACGCGCCGCTTCGACGGTGTAGTTGCACTTGCGCACCGGTGTGTGAACGGAGTCGATGGGGATAAATCCGATGCCCAGGTCATCCTCGAAATTCTTGTCCGCGGAAACGTAGCCGCGGCCGCGCTTCAGGCGCATCTCCATATCGAGCTTGCCGCCCTCGCTCACCGTCGCAATGTAGATTTCCTTATCGAGCACTTCCACATCGCCGTCAGCTTCGATCATGCCGCTGGTGACTACGCCCGGCTGATCGGCGCGCAGGTAAATCGCCTTGGGGCCGTCGCCCGCCAGTTTGAACGGGACCTGCTTCATGTTGAGGATGATGTCGGTCGCATCCTCGACCACTCCCGGAATCGACTGGAACTCGTGCAGTACGCCTTCGATTTTGACCGCGGTAACCGCGGCGCCTTCGATCGAACTCAGCATCACGCGCCGCAGCGCGTTGCCGATGGTGGTGCCGAATCCGCGCTCAAAAGGCTGCGCCCAGAACATTCCGTACTTGTCGGTGAGCGAACTGGTGTCGCTCGCCAAGCGTTTCGGTTTTTGAAAACCTCTCCATAACATCGTGTGCTTCTCCTCTCGGCCATGTGGCTCCGCCGTGGCTCTTTGAACCGGCCCAGGTTCAAATCAGGCGCCACTGCGGGCTGATCTGGCTCGAATAGTTGGCCAAAAAATCAGTCGTTACTTACTATACAGTTCCACAATCAACTGCTCGTTCACCGGCAACTGGATGTCCTCGCGCTTCGGCAGCGCAAGCACGCGGCCCTTGTAGTTCTCACGATCGATCTCCAACCACACCGGCGCCGGCTGATGACTGGCAAAATCCCTCGCGGTTTCGAGAATCGGCACTTTGCGGCTGCCCTCGCGAATCTGAATCTCTTCTCCCACGCTGACCTCGTACGAAGGAATGTTGACCTTCTTCCCATTCACCTGCACGTGCCCGTGACGCACCAACTGGCGCGCCTGGCGGCGGGAAATGCCGAAGCCCAGCCGGTAAACGACGTTGTCCAGACGACGCTCGAGTTGCTCCAGCAGCTTCGCGCCGGTAACGCCCTTGAACCGGACAGCCTTCTCGAAGTAATTCCGGAACTGGCCTTCCTGGGTAAAGTAAATGCGTTTGGCTTTCTGTTTTTCGCGCAACTGCAGACCGTAGCCTACAACCTTGGTCTTCTTGTCTTTCCCGTGCTGTCCGGGAGCGAAGTTGCGTTTCTCAATGGGACATTTATCGCTGAAGCACTTGGTGCCCTTCAGGAAGAGCTTGATGCCTTCCCGGCGACAAAGACGACACACTGCATCGGTATAACGTGCCAAGTTGTTCTCCTTAGTTAGATGACCGGTTTACAGGTCTGGCTTCACCCTTCATCCCGGACAAAATCATTTGTAGAGACGAGTCTTGCCTCGTCTCAGCCTGCCGACAAGACGCGGCAAGCCGCGTCTCTACAGCTAAACTCTGCGCCGTTTCGGCGGGCGGCAGCCGTTATGCGGAATCGGCGTGGTATCTTTGATCGACCGCACTTCGATGCCCGCCGAGGCCAGCGCGCGTACCGCCGACTCGCGCCCCGATCCCGGACCGCTCACCCGCACATCCACTGTGCGCACGCCGTGATCGCGCGCCATGCTGGCCGCGTTCGACGCGGCCTGCTGCGCGGCAAATGGAGTCCCTTTGCGCGATCCGCGAAAACCGAGCGACCCCGAACTCTTCCACGCCAGCACATTGCCGCTCATGTCCGAAATGGTCACGATGGTGTTATTGAAAGAGGCTTGCACGTGCACCAGTCCGTGCGGAACGTGCTTGCGCTCCTTCTTCTTGAATGTCTTTTTCTTGCCTTTTTTCTCGGGCGCCGCTACGGCGCCGCCTGCTGCTACTGGTTTTGCCATAATAGCTGTTAGCTCCTAGCTGCTAGCCCCTAGCTAAAAGCTAGAAGCTAGAAGCTGTTCTTACGCCTTTGCCGTCTTCTTCTTCTGTGCAACCGTGCCTTTGCGCGGACCTTTGCGGGTGCGGGCATTGGTGTGGGTGCGCTGCCCGCGAACCGGCAGGTTCCGGCGATGACGGAATCCGCGATAGGAGCCGATTTCGATGAGCCGCTTGATGTTCATCGAAACGTCTTTGCGCAGATCGCCTTCCACCGAGCCTTCCGCTTCGATCACCTGGCGGATGCGGTTGACTTCGTCTTCGCCAAGGTCGGAAACTTTTTTCATCGGGTCGACTTTCGCCGCGTCCAGAATCCGCGCCGCCCGCGAGTTGCCGATGCCGTAGATATAAGTGAGCGCGATATTCGCGTGCTTGTTGCGCGGAAGATCGACGCCTGCAATACGAGCCATAAATTTCCTGATCCTTCTGGAGCCTCTTGCCAGCTACTAGCTTCTAGCTGCTAGCTTCTAGCGAGCATCACCGTTTTAGCGTTTGCCAGGAGCTAGAAGCTAGTAGCTCGCAGCTTCCTTAGCCCTGGCGCTGTTTGTGTTTCGAATTCTCGCAGATCACCCGCACTACTCCCTTGCGATGGATGACCTTGCACTTATCGCAAATCTTCTTAACCGATGCCCTTACCTTCATAAACCTGTTCTCAGTTCTCAGTTGCCAGTTCTCAGCGGTAGAGGTCCTTCGCTCAGGATGACAACAGTAGAGATTATTTGTATCTGTACACAATGCGCCCGCGATTCAGATCGTACGGAGAAAGCTCGACCGCGACCTTGTCTCCCGGCAATATTCGTATAAAGTTCTTCCGCATCTTGCCGGAAACGTGCGCCAGTACCTGGTGTTTGTTTTCGAGCTCCACTTTGAACATGGCATTGGGCAGCGGTTCGATCACCGTCGCCATCACCTCAATCGCGTCTTCTTTGCTCATTAGCTCCTAGCTTCTAGCTGCTGGCTCCTAGCTGAAGCTCGATGCTGCTCGAAACGAGCCAGCAGCCAGGAGCTAGTAGCTTCACTGGGTCAAAATCACCGGCCCTTTTCGCGTTACTGCCACGCAATGCTCAAAGTGCGCGCTGTAACTGCCGTCGACCGTTACGGCCGTCCACTTATCGCTCAAAACTTTCATCTCGGGACGCCCCGAGTTCACCATCGGCTCGATCGCCAGCACCATGCCTTCGGTCAACTCCGCGCCCTGGCCCTTCTTGCCGAAATTCGGAATCTGCGGCGCTTCATGCAGCTTGGTCCCGATGCCATGCCCTACAAAGTCCCGCACCACGCTGAATCCGTTCGCTTCCACGTGCTTCTGGATCGCCGATCCAACGTGTCCAACCGTGTTGCCGATCTTTGCCTGCTCAATGCCCTTGTAGAGCGAAGCCTCGGTCACTTCGAGCAGCTTCTTCAATTCCGCCGCTAGCCCCTCGCCCACCGGCACCGTGACGGCAGCATCTCCGTAATAACCGTCGAACACAACGCCGCAGTCGATGGAAACGATGTCACCCGTTTTCAGCGCCCGCTTTTCCGACGGGATGCCGTGCACGATCTCTTCATTGATTGAAGTGCACAACACACATGGATAGCCGTAGTATCCCTTAAACGCCGGCGCGGCTCCGAGTTCCGCAATCAACTTCTCGGCCGCCTTCTCCAAATCCATCGTCGTAACGCCGGCCGCCACTATAGTCTTCAGATGATTCAGAATCTGGCGGACCATGTGGCCGCTCCGCATCATCTTTTCGATCTCTTCCGGTGACTTACGGATGATCCGGTCTTCTCCAAAACTCATAACTGATTCTAACTTCGTTCCGCTTCTAGAGTTCGCCGCCCTCGGGGGCCAAAGCCCGCATTTCAGGCGCTCTCGGCGGCGCGGCTAAAGCCGTGCCGTGCCCAAAACCTGCTCATTTCTAGCGTCCGGCTTTGCAGTGACTGTCAATCACGCCGAAGATCTGCGCCGTAACCTCTTCTCTCGGCCGATCGGCATTGATCGCCACCAGTCGCTGCTGCGCCCGGTAGTAATCGGCTACCCGGCTGGTCTGCGTCTCATACGCAGCCAATCGCTCGGAAATCACTTCTTCGCGATCGTCGTTGCGGATCACCAGCTTGGATTCATCCACATCACACAACTCGTCGACGAGAGGTGGCTGGAAGTGAATGTTATAGAGCCGTCCACAGGTGGGACACGAACGCCGCCCGGTAAGCCGCAGCAATAATTGAGTATAGTCTACGAGCAACTGGATCACAACCGGCGGACACCGCTCCGATCCACCCGGTCTTTTTCTCGAACTACTTTTCGAACTATTGTCAAAGACCTCTTTTTCCAGGAAGGCGTCCAGCCATCCTGCCTGGGCGGCTGTCCGGGGAAAGCCATCCAGCACATATCCGCGTCGACAATCGGCCTCCCGCAGCCGCGTGGCCACGATGCCGTACATCAACTCGTCAGGCACCAGTTCGCCTCGCGCCATGATCGCCTTGGCTTCAAGGCCCAACTCGGTACCGCGCCCAACGTGATCCCTTAAAAGATCGCCGGTCGATACCTGTGGGATACCGTAACGGTCGACAATCTGTTTGGACTGCGTGCCCTTCCCGGCCCCGGGGGGCCCAAGAAGAATCACCGGTCCAATATTTCGCGCGGTATCTTCAGCCGTCGAAATGGCGGTCTCTTTGGCCATCGGAAATGGCCCCTCTTACTCGTATTCCCCGCCGCGGAAATACCGCCCTGCTCCGCGCACAAAAAACCAGTTCTCGGTTCCCAGTTCTCAGAAAACCATAAGGTTCCGCAGTTCTTACTGAGAAACCGGGAACTGAAAGCTTTTTCTACCACCGGCGTCCACGCAGCCGGCCGCTCTTCGGCGTGAAGCCATCGTAGTGCCGCATGATGAGCTGCGCTTCGATCTGCGTGACCGTGTCCATCGCCACCCCGACCACGATCAGCAGGGAGGTCCCGCCAAAATAAAAATTCACTCCCAAACCGTTCGTGACCCAGGTGGGAAGGTTATCGAAGAAGCGGCCCACCAGCCACAAGTGGTTCAGCCTGGTACCAGAGATCATCCATTGCGGAATCAGCGAGATCAAAATCAGGTAGGCCGCGCCTACCAGCGTGATCCGGGTCAGAACATCGTTGATGAAGTCCGCGGTCCGCTTCCCCGGGCGGATGCCGGGAATAAACCCTCCCCACTTCCGCATGTTGTCCGCGACCTCGTTCGGGTTGAACACGATCGAGATATAAAAGTAGGCAAAGAAAATGATCCCCAGGCAATAGAGCAAGGTGTACAAGGGGTCGCCATATTTCAGCCAGTCCAGAATCGGGCCAATCACCTTGTTGTTGTGGAACGCCTGGCCCAGCATCATCGGCAAAGCCAGAATCGAAGAGGCAAAAATCACCGGCATGACGCCGCCCGCGTTCACCCGCAGCGGCAGGTGCGTCGATTGCCCGCCCATCACTTTTCGTCCGACCACGCGCTTGGCATACTGCACCGGAATCCGGCGCTCGCTGCGCTCCACATACACGATGAATGCCACCACCGCAACCATCATCACTATCAGCATCAGGAGGCCCGGGGCCGTCCACACGCCCCAAGCCGAGGTGCTCGCCTTCTGATACAGATCGGCGACGCCACGCGGCAGACCGACCACGATGCCGGCGAAAATCAAGAGCGACATGCCGTTGCCGATGCCGCGCTCGGTGATCTGCTCGCCCAGCCACATGATGAAGGCGCTGCCCGTGGTCAGCGTGAGCATGGTCATCAGGATGAAACTAGGCCCGGGATTGTTGACGAAATCGCCGGCTTTTTGCAGGCTGAGGGCAATGCCGAACGACTGCACCGCGCTCAAAACCACGGTTAGATAGCGCGTCCACTGGGTGATCTTCTTGCGGCCCATCTCGCCTTCTTTTTGCAGCTTGGCGAGAGGTTCATAAACCACGGTCAGCAACTGCAGAATGATCGACGCCGTGATGTACGGCATAATCCCCAGCGCGAAAATCGTGAGCCGCCGCAGATTGCCGCCGCTGAACAGATCGATAAAGCCCAGCGCCGTACCTTTGTTCTGCTCGAAGAACTGCGCCAGCCGGTCGCTGTTGATGCCCGGCGTCGGGATGTGGCCGCCGATGCGATACACCGCCAGCAGGCCGAGCGTGAACAGCACGCGCTTGCGCAGGTCGGGAACCCGGAAGATATTCGCCAGCTTATCCAGCATTACTGCAAGACCTCGAACTTGCCGCCTGCCTTGGTGATCTTTTCCTGCGCCGATTTCGAAAATTTGTGGGCATGGACGGTAATCGCCACCGTCAGTTCGCCGGTGCCCAGGATTTTGACCGGAGACTTGCCATTCACCACGCCCGCCTTCTTCAGCGACTCCGGCGTGATTTCGGTCTCGCCGAGCGCGGCCAGCCGGTCGATGTTCACAACGTCGTACTCCTCGCGGAAAATGTTGGTGAAACCCCGCTTCGGCACGCGCCTGTGCAGCGGCATCTGGCCGCCTTCAAACCCGCGTATCAGCCGCGCCCCCGAGCGGGACCACTGCCCCTTGTGGCCGCGCGTGGATGTCTTGCCCATGCCCGACCCCATGCCGCGCCCGACTCGCTTCTTCTTTTCCGTGGACTTCTTCGGTGCCCGTATTGTGGATAAATTCATATAGATTCCATGTTTCAAGGTTTCAAGGTTTCAGAGTTTCAAGGTAAAAGCGAGCGTCGCTGCGTCTTACTGTGAAACCTTGCAACCTTGAAACTTTGAAACCTTGCTACTTCACAATCTCCACCAGATGCGGGATCTTCTTCACCATGCCGCGAATCGCCGCCGTGTCCGGCCGCACAATTACCTGGTTCAGCCGGGTGAACCCCAGCCCCTTGACCACTTTCCTATGCTTCACTGGAGTGCAGATCATCGACCGCACCCATTTCAACTGAATCTGGCCGCTCGCCACCGACTTGGATGTCTTGGTTGTCATTTCAATCCTTAAGGTTTCAAAGTTTCAAGGTTTCTGGGTTTCAAGGTAAAACCGTTGCGTCGCTTAGTCCTACTCTGAAACTTTGAAACCTTGAAACCTGCTTATAACTCCTCCACCGACTTGCCCCGCAGTTCCGCGACGTGTTCCCGGCTCTTGAGCTTCTTTAACGCGTCGAACGTCGCCTTGATCACGTTGTGCGGATTGGTCGTGCCAATCGACTTGGTCAGGACATTCTGCACGCCCGCCGACGTCATCACTGCCCGCACCGCTCCGCCGGCAATCACGCCCGTGCCTTCCGGCGCTGGCTTCAGCAACACCATGCCCGAGCCAAAACGCCCCAGCACCGTATGTGGAACCGTCGTCTGCGTCAGGTTGATCCGCATCAGGTTCTTCTTCGCCGACTCGATCCCCTTGCGGATGGCCTGCGGAACTTCCTTCGCTTTGCCCGAACCGAAACCAACCACCGCCGCCGAAGGGTCGCCCACCACCACCAGCGCCGCGAACGACATGTTCTTGCCGCCCTTAACCACTTTCGTCACCCGGTTAATGGAGACCACCTGGTCTTTTAACTGGAACGAAGCTGCATCGAGTTTCTTAGTAACTCTTGGCATTCTGAAATCTCGTTTCCATTTTGTAATTTTGTAATCGGGTAATTTTGTAATTTGAAAATCACCCGGGTTTTCAGATTACAAAATTACCCAATTACTCAATTACCAAATCTAGAATTGCAATCCCGCTTCGCGCGCCGCATCGGCCACGGCTTTGACCCGGCCATGGTAAATGTAGCCGCCACGATCGAATACGACTTTGGTAAAACCCTTCTGCTTGGCGAGTTCGGCGATCTTCTTCCCAACCATCTTCGCCGACGCCACGTTGCCGCCGGTCACACGCGCATCTTTATTCTTCCGGTCGTCGGCCGTCGAAGCCGCCGCCAGCGTGACGCCCTTCAGGTCGTCAATCAGCTGCACGTAAATATGGTTCAGCGACCGGTACACATTCAGCCGCGGACGCTCCGGCGTACCCATCACTTTCTTCCGGATACGATCGTGCACCCGCTGCCGCGTCTGATTCTTTGAAGCGATTCTTAACATAAGCCCTCAGCTATCAGCCATCAGCCGTCAGTTAGATCCGACCAGCCGCCAGACTTCGTGAGAAGTTACTGATGGCTGATGGCTGACGGCTGAGAGCTATTTTGCTCCCGTCTTTCCAACCTTCTTCTTCAAGCGCTCGCCGGCGTAGCGCACACCCTTGTTCTTATACGGATCGGGCGGACGCAGCGACCGCATTTCCGCCGCCACCTGGCCGACTTTCTGCCGGTCAATTCCGTTCAGCGTCAGTTTCGTCAGCTTCGCATCCACCGCGCAATCGACGCCGCTCGGCAGCGGATACTCGATCGGGTGCGAGTAACCCAGACTGAAGACCACCGTCCCCTTGCCTTTCATCTCCGCACGATAGCCGATGCCGACGATTTCCAAGTCCCTCGTCCATCCCTTGGTCACGCCATCGACGGCGTTATTGACCAGCGCACGCGCCAGTCCATGCACTGCCGACTGCGAATCGTTCTCGCGTATTGCCACCAGGTTGCCGTCCTTCTGCTCCATCTTGATGCCGGACGGAAGAGATGTATCCAGTTTGCCCTTCGGCCCCTGAACCATCACCGTATTGCCTTCGATCTTGACCGTCACGCCCTTCGGGATCGCGATCGGCTTTTTTCCAATTCGTGACATAAGATCACTCTTAGCTTCTGGCCTCTAGCTTCTAGCTAGAACCTTTTCCTAGGATGCCGCTTTAGCCAGTAGCCAGAGGCTAGTAGCTAGAAGCCGCCCTACCAAATCTCACAAAGCAATTCGCCACCCAAGCCCTGCCTGCGCGCCTGGCGTCCCGTCATCACGCCCTTGGGTGTGGTCAGGATATTGATTCCCATCCCGCCCAGCACGCGTGGAATTTCGGTGCGGCGCACATAGACGCGGCAGCCCGGACGCGATACCCGCGCCAGGTTCGTGATCACCGCCTCGTTGTTGTTGCCGTACTTCAGATACACGCGCAGCACCCTGTGGCCTTCTTCTTCCGCCGGCTTGAAGTTCGCGATATAGCCCTCTTCTTTCAGGATGCGGGCAATCTCCGTCTTCAGCTTGGAGGCTGGAATATCCACTTTCTGGTGCCGTGCGCCAATGGCGTTGCGAATACGCGCTAGCATGTCTGCGACCGGATCGGTCAACCTCATCGTTTGCTTCTCCTCGAGCCGCCCGTTCGCTCCGCATTCCGCGGAGAACCTGCGGCAGCTTGTTTCATCCGCCGGATTTCATCCGGCACGTCGTTGGTCGTTCGCTTTTCGCTGTTCGCAAACGACGAACAGCGAACGACGTTTCTACCAGGACGACTTCGAAACTCCGGGGATCTCGCCCCGCAGCGCCAGTTGCCGGAAACACAGACGGCAAATGCCGAACTTCCGCAGAAAGGCCCGCGGACGTCCGCAGATCTTGCAGCGGTTATGCTTGCGCGTCGAGAACTTCGGCTTCCTAGCGTCCTTCACTCGTTTTGCTGTAGTTGCCACTTAGCTTCTAGCTCCTGGCTGCTAGCTTCTAGCAACCCATTTGTTGCGAATTTCGGTTCAACCTCTGCAATCTGACCTCTTACCTCTGACTTACGCCCTAAACGGCATGCCCAGATGCTTCAACAGCTGCCGCGCCTGATCGTCGGAACGCGCCGTCGTCACGATGGTTACGTTCATGCCCTTCAACTTGTCGACCTTCGCGTAATCGATCTCCGGAAAAATCAGCTGATCGTGCAGACCCAGCGTGTAATTGCCGCGCCCATCGAACGACTTGGTCGAGACTCCGCGGAAGTCGCGCACTCGCGGCAGTACGATCGTTACCAGCCGGTCGAAAAATTCGTACATGCGATCGCCGCGCAGCGTCACCATCGCGCCAATCGGCATGCCCTCGCGCACCTTGAACGCCGCGATCGATTTCTTCGCCCGCGTGACCACCGGCTTCTGGCCCGCAATCTGCCCCAGTTCATTCACCGCCGGGTCGATCAGCTTCGCGTTCTGGGTGGCTTCTCCCACGCCCATGTTGACGACAATCTTGTGCAGTCGCGGCACAGCCATCGGGTTCTTGAGTTCGAGTTCCTTCATCAAGGCAACGGAAACTTCCTTCTCAAACCGCGCCCGCAACCGCGGCCGCTCCTTGGCCGCGTGCCGTGGTGCTTCCGGACCAGCCTTCGCCTCCGCCGGCGCGTGCCCCTTGTCGCCCTTGGGAGCTTTCGGCTTCTTCTGTTGCTCGCCTTTTTTCTGCTCGTCTGCCATTGCCTATGCTGCCTTGTCTCTTACGGTTTCGGATTTGGCCTCTGGCTACTAGCTACCGGCTGCTAGCAATCCAGGCATCTCCGGTTCGTAAGCACCTGCTAAGATCTTTCAGTTTCGCCAGCGCCCTTAGCCGCTAAGGGGGCTTGCCAGCAGCTAGTAGCCAGAGGCTAGCAGCTACTTATCCAGCGTCGTCCCGCACTTCTTACAGACTCTCACCTTGCGCTCGCCCCGCACTTCGCGTCCGATCCGCACCGGACCGCAGGTTGCACACACCAGGGCCACATTCGACAGAGGAATCGCCCGTTCCTGCTCGGCAATTCCGCCCTTGATATTCTTCTGCGGATTCGGCCGCACGTGCTTCTTCACCGTCATCACGTGCTCCACCAGCACTTTGCCTTCGTCGGGAAACACGCGTAGCACGCGCCCTTCTTTTCCCGTATCCTTTCCGGTCATCACCTTCACCGTGTCGTTCCGGCGGATATCCACTCGCTTGTGTTCAGTCGATACTGTTCTCATAAGAATCCAGGTTTCAGAGTTTCAAGGTTTCAAAGTTTCAAGGTCGCTTCGCTCGGGTCTCACATTCTCAAGGCACCTTGAAACCTTGAAACCCCGAAACCTGGCCCTTACAACACTTCCGGCGCCAGCGACACAATCTTCAAAAATTTCTTCTCGCGCAGTTCACGCGCCACCGGACCAAAAACACGCGTGCCGACAGGCTCGCCCGTCTCGTTGATCAGCACGGCCGCATTCTGGTCGAAGCGGATGTAAGTCCCGTCCCGCCGCCGATGCTCTTTCCGCGTCCGCACGATCACCGCCTTCACCACTTTGCCCTTTTGTACCTGACCGTCCGGCGCAGCTTCCTTCACGCTTGCCGTGATCACGTCGCCCAGGCCCGCGTTCAGGCCGGTCGAACCGCCCAGCGGCAGGATCATCTGCAGCTTGCGGGCGCCGGAGTTATCGGCGACCTCGAGCATGGATCTCATCATTACGGCCATGTTCGTCTCCTTCTCCGCTGCTTAATGCTTCGCAGCCTTTCCTTGCCAGCGTCTAGCGATCAGCGTCTAGCGCTCGATGCCCAAACCGGCATCGATATCAATCTCCGGTACCAGCGCCGTCTTGCGCACAATCTCTTTCAGCGTCCAGCGCTTCAGCTTCGAGAGCGGCCGCGACTCCTCAATTCGCACCACGTCGCCGGGATGCGCTTCGTTCTTCTCGTCGTGCGCGTAAAACTTCTTCCGGATCGAGATCACCCGCTTGTACATCGGATGCGCCTTCTTCCGCGTGACCTCAACCACAATTGTTTTCTGCATCTTGTTCGAGACGACGGTGCCGATCAGCACCTTGCGGCCCGTGTGTTTTTCCGGCTGGCTGGTGGTTTCCGCCATTATTTTTTCTCCGTCTTGGTCTGCGTCTGGGTCTGCGTTTTCTGACCGGCCAGTTCCTGCTCGCGCAGCACCGTCTGGACGCGCGCAATATCCCGGCGCAGCCCGCGAATCTTTTTCAGGCTCTCGGTCTGTCCCATATTCATCTGGAACTTCAGCTTGAAGAGCTGGTCCGCCAAGTCCCGCTCCTGGTGCTTGAGCTCGATGTCGGTTAAGTTGCGAATCTTTTCCACTTTCATAAGTAGGTTCCCAGTTCTCAGTTCTCAGGAAAAGCTCTTCTGCCTAAACTGACCTCTAACTTTCCTCATTTGCTTGCTCGCAGCTCGCGGCTCGAAGCTCGCGGCTGCCTCTACAGCACGTCGCGTTTCACGAACGTCGTGCGCAGCGGAAGCTTGTGCGACGCTAACCGCATGGCCTCTTTCGCGTCCGTGATCGAAACGCCTTCCATCTCAAACAGAATCTTTCCCGGACGCACCACCGCAACCCAGTGGTCCGGAGCGCCTTTGCCTTTACCCATGCGGGTTTCGGCCGGCTTCTTCGTGACTGGCTTATCCGGAAACAGCCGGATCCACACCTTGCCGCCGCGCTTCACAAAGCGCGTCATGGCCACGCGGCTGGCTTCGATCTGCCGGTCGGTGATCCATCCCGGTTCGAGCACCTTCAGCCCGTATTGACCGAACGACAGCGTGCTCCCGCGCCAGGCTTTCCCCGTCATGCGCCCGCGCTGCTGCTTGCGGTACTTAACTTTCTTCGGCATCAACATAAGATCAGCCCTTAGCTTCTAGCTCTTAGCTTCTGGCTCTCAGCGACTCAATCACTGAATAGCTTTGGTCCTTCACTTCCACTTCCGCAAAAACCACTGCCGTTCTGGGTACTGGCAACTGGGTACTGGGTACTGGGTACTGATTTCAGAACGCTCCCGTGGTGCTTACTTCGCGCGCGGGCGTCGCTTCACGCTTCTTCGCCGGCAGTATCTCGCCTTTATAAACCCAGCACTTCACGCCAATCACGCCGTAGGTGGTGCGCGCCTCGGTGAAGCCGTAGTCGATGTCGGCGCGCAGGGTGTGCAGCGGCAGCCGCCCCTGCAGGTACCACTCCGAACGCGCGATTTCGTTGCCATTCAGCCGTCCGCTTACGCGAACCTTAATCCCCTTGCAACCGAAGCGCAGCGCCGAATCCACCGACTTGCGCATCGCCCGCCGGAAACCCACGCGCTTTTCCAGTTGCAGCGCGATCGATTCCGAAACCAGTTGCGCATCGAGCTCCGGCTTGTGCACTTCCTGGATATCGACATGCACCTCGCGCGTCGTCTTCTTCTGCAGGTCCTGCTTCAGCTTGTCGATTTCCGCGCCCTTGCGCCCGATAATGATCCCCGGACGCGCCGTCTTGATGATGATGCGCAGCTTGTTGCCCGGACGCTCGATCTCGACCGAGCTCACGCCCGCCGACTTCAGCTTTTCCTTCAGTTCGGTCTTGAGCTTATAGTCTTCGAGCAGCAGCTTGTCGTAGTCCTTCTCGACAAACCAGCGCGACTTCCACGGCTTGGTGTAGCCAAGCCGGAATCCGTAAGGATGAACCTTCTGTCCCATCGTGTACTCCTAAACTTTTTGACTGCAGGTTTCAAAGTTTCAAGGTTTCAAAGTGAAACCTCAACAACACTCGCCTTTACCTTGAAACTCTGAAACATTGAAACTTTGAAACTTTCTATTTCCTACTTCTTCGCCGTCGCCTTCTTGCCAGCCGCTTTCTTCTTCGCTTTCACTGGCGCCTTGACCTTTGCTTTCGCCTTCGGCCTGGCGGGAGCCGCAGTTTTCTCCGCCTTCTCGCCGGCCGTCGACGCCGTCCCTACCGGCACTCCGTTCCGGTTTCGCTCCGCCAGCACAATTTCAATATGTGCGATGCGCCGCACATAATGGTAGGCGCGCCCCATCGGCGCCGGACGAATCCGTTTCATGCGCGGCCCATCGTTCGCCACCGCCTGCTTGACATACAGGTTATCGAGATCGACATCCAGACCCTTTTCGGTGCTCAGGAAGTTGGCGTTGTCGATCGCCGACTGCAACAGTTTCCCGACCGTCGCCGCCACGCGCTTCTTGGTGAATGCCAGCGTATTTCTCGCCTCTTCCACGCGCCGTCCCTTGATCAGGTTCAGCACCAGCCGCGCCTTTTGCGGCGAGACGCGCATATATCTTGCTTCCGCTCGAAATTCCATAATCTCTTTGCCCTTAGCTCGCAGCCCGAAGCTCGTGGCTCGAAGCTGTCCTTATGCCTTCGGCGCCGCCGGCGCTGACGGGACAATAGCTCCAGGTCCACCGGGCACGCCCGCCGGTTTCGCCGCAACTTCGGTCGCCGCTTTCATCGAGTGCCCCTTGAACTGCCGGGTAAAGCTGAATTCGCCCAGCTTGTGCCCCACCATGTTCTCGGTCACATACACCGGAATAAATTTCCTTCCGTTGTGCACGGCAATCGTGTGTCCCACCATCTCTGGGACAATCGTCGAGCGCCGCGACCATGTCCGCAGCACCTTCTTCTCGTTACGCGCATTCATGGCAGTCACTTTCGTCGCCAGGTGCGCATCCACAAACGGTCCTTTTTTAGTTGATCGTGCCATAATTTCCTTTGTGTAGAGACGCGGCTTGCCGCGTCTCTACAAAACTCTTAGCCCTTCTTGGGGCGGTTCACGATAAACGCATCGGTCCGCTTATTGTTCCGCGTCTTGTAGCCCCGCGTCGGCTGGCCCCACGGCGTTACCGGATGGCGTCCGCCGGAGGTCTTGCCCTCGCCTCCGCCATGCGGATGGTCCACCGGGTTCATCGAAACGCCGCGATTATGCGGACGCTTCCCAACCCAACGCGTGCGTCCCGCCTTGCCCCAGGTGACGTTTTCGTGGTCCGTGTTCCCGACCTGTCCGATCGTCGCCAGACAATCGAGGAGCACTTTGCGAGTCTCGCCCGAAGGCAGCTTGACCAGTCCGTAGTCGCCTTCTTTGGCAATCAACTGAGCTGAACCGCCCGCTGAGCGCACCATCTGCGCGCCCTTGCCGGGACGCAACTCCACGTTGTGAATCGTCGTGCCCGGCGGAATATTCCGCAGCGGCAAGGCGTTCCCGACCAGGATGTCGGCCTCGGGCCCGCTCAAAATCTTCTGCCCAACCTTCAGTCCATCGGGCTGCACGATGTAACGCTTTTCGCCATCGGCGTAGCTCAGCAAGGCAATTCGCGCCGAGCGCCCGGGATCGTACTCGATGGTCTCGACCGTCGCCGGAATCCCGTGCTTATCGCGCTTGAAGTCAATCGTGCGCAGCTTGCGCTTATTGCCGCCGCCCCGGAAGCGCATAGTCGTGTCGCCAGAGTTGCGCCGCCCGCCGGAGCGTATCTTGCCCTCAACCAGCGGCTTGTGCGGCTTTGACGACGTAATGTCGTCGGTCACAAGCGTGGTGCGATAGCGCAGCGTCTGGGTTGTCGGTCTGTAGGTTTTTATCGCCATAGAGCTCTCAGCTTTCAGTCGTCAGTTATCAGTTATCAGTTATCAGTTCCCAGTTGCCCGTCCTCCGGGTTTAACTGACGACTGATAACTGAGAACTGAAAACTCTCGTTACAAATTCTGCGCGTACTCCGGCATCTTCTCGCCGCTCTTCAAGCGCACGTACGCTTTCTTCCAATCCGGACGGTAGCCCGTGAACTTGCCCCGCCGCCGTTCTTTCCCCGGATAATTCGCGGTGCGCACCGATGCCACCTTCACCTTAAAAATCGCCTGCACCGCTTCCTTGATCTCGGTCTTCGTCGCCTTCGGCGCTACCTGGAAGACCAGCGTGTTCTGCGTCTCTTTAATGCCGAGGCCCTTCTCGGTGATCACCGGCTTCTGGATAATCTGATACGCGGATCTCATCAGGCCACCTCCGCCTTAGTCTTCGTCTTGCGCAGGCGCCGCGCCGGTTTCTTTTTTTCTTCCACCGGCTCCGCTTCGTGCGAACGCCGCGTGGCCGACTTCTTCAGTGAATCCTGCAGCTTCTCCAGCGCCGGCTGCGCAAACACCACGTGGGTATAGCGCATGATGTGATAGGGATGCACTTCGTTCGCCTTCACCAACTCGAGCCCGTCGATGTTGCGCGAACTCAACTCCAGATTCTTGTTCTCCGCCGTCGAAATATCCACCAGCAGGGTTGTGCCGTCGATTTTCAGTTTGTCGAGCGCCTCGCGAAACAGCTTCGTCTTCGGCTCTTTCACCTCGAACGAGTTCACCACCATCAGCTTGCCATCGGCAAACTTCGAGGCCAGCGCCGAGCGCAGCGCGCCCAGCAGTTTCTTCCTCGGAAAGGCGTAGTCATAAGAGCGCGGCTGCGGTCCGTGCACCGTGCCGCCGTGGCGCCACAGCGGCGAACGGATGGAGCCGATTCGCGCCCGCCCCGTGCCCTTCTGCTTCCACAGCTTCTTGCCCGACCCGGAAACCCGCCAGCGGTTCTTGGTGGCATGCGTGCCCGCGCGCGCGGAGGCGCGATAGTGCGTGATCGCCTCCCAGAGCAAGTCTTCGTTGACCGCCCCGAAAACTTCCTCGGCCAGCTCCATCGTCCCGGCCTTGGCTCCGCTCAGATTGTAAATATCGATAGTTGCCATATCTCTCTCGTCTTCATTTCAGGTCGATATTTCAGGTCGAACGACGCTTGCCGAACGACTAACGACCAACGACTGCCTTACGCCTTCTTCGAAGCTCGCTTCGCCGCCTTCAACGGATCGACCGTCGCCGAACCACCGAATCCACGGCGCTCTCGCGGCGGCTTCTTCGCCTTGCTGATCACGATGTATCCGCCGTTCGCGCCCGGAACGCTGCCCTCGACTACCAGCAGGTTCTCGTCTTTATCCACGCCCAGTATCCGCAGGTTGCGCGTCGTTACCCGGACGTCGCCCATGTGGCCCGACATCCGCATGCCCTTGAACACGCGTGACGGAAACGCCGACGAACCAATCGAACCCGTAATCTGAAACATGGAACCGTGGGACTTCGCGCCGCCGGCAAAGTGATGCCGCTTGACCACACCCTGAAACCCGCGGCCCTTGCTCACTCCGACTACGTCGACGAAGCGCTCGCCTTCAAAAATATCCACCAGGATGCGGTCGCCAGGTTTCAGCACGCCTTCTGTGGTCTCGCCCGGAGCGTCGACTTCGACCCCAACTTCCCGCACAAACTTCACTGGCGGAAGGTTGTGCTTGGCAAAGTGTCCCCGCATTGCCTTGGTCAACTTCTTTTCTTTCACAAATTCGACGAGGCCGATCTGCGCCGACTCATAACCGTCTTTGGTCTGCGTCTTATGCTGCGTAAGCACGCACGGACCCGCCTGCAACACCGTCGCCGGACGCACATCGCCCTTCGAATCGAAGAGCTGCGTCATGCCAACCTTCTTGCCCAGAATTCCCGTAACTCGTGCCATTTCCTTCTCCGTTCCCAGCTTGGCTCAGTGGCTATTGGCTGGGTGCCTTCGGGCTAAAGCCCTCGGCGATTTCAGTCGTCCCTACGGGACTAAATCTCTTCTCGCATCTACCCCCAGCGCTGAAGCGCTGGGCTAAGTTCGGTCGCCCCTCCGGGGCTTCAATCGTCATTAGCAACCCATCCTGCTCTTGCTGACGACTGATAACTGACAGCTACTTATGTTCCTTGCCGAACGCCTTGATCTCCACATCCACGCCCGCCGGCAGATCGAGCTTCATCAGCGCATCGACCGTCTGCTGCGTCGGCTCCAGAATATCCAGCAGGCGCTTGTGAGTGCGGATTTCAAACTGCTCCCGCGATTTCTTATCCACGTGCGGCGAACGGAGCACGCAGTATTTGTTCTTCATCGTGGGCAGCGGTATCGGGCCCGCGATTTGCGCGCCGGTGCGTTTAGCCGTCTCCACGATCTCGCCCGTCGACTGATCCAGAATGCGGTAGTCGTAGGCTTTCAACCGGATGCGAATTCTTTCTTTTCCAGTCACTGTTTTCACTCTCTTTGCCCCTCCCGGCTCAACTTCGTCCCGAGAGGAAAGATCTGGCGGCAAGCTGCAAGCCGCGTTTTGTGTGGGGACGGGCGACTCGCCCGTCCAAGCGGAGCAAAGCTCCGCGCTTTACCACTGCTACGCGATAATCTCCGCGATCGTGCCCGCGCCCACCGTGTGGCCGCCTTCGCGGATCGCGAACCGCAGTCCCTTTTCCATCGCCACCGGCGTGATCAGCTCGATCACCAGGCTCACGTTGTCTCCCGGCATCACCATCTCCGTGCCCGCCGGCAACTCCGCAATTCCCGTCACGTCCGTCGTCCGCAAATAAAACTGCGGACGATAGCCCTTGAAGAACGGCGTATGCCGCCCGCCTTCTTCCTTCGTCAGAATGTAAACTTCCGCCTTGAACTTCGTGTGCGGCGTGATC
>Ga0181523_10000081_pt1 | contig 92910 bp, 86 predicted proteins | sample PEATcosm2014_Bin_43_FD_119752 | JGI IMG/M metagenome (GOLD analysis project Ga0181523, IMG submission 119752) | Peatland microbial communities from MTU Mesocosm Facility, Houghton, MI, USA - PEATcosm2014_Bin05_30_metaG | ecosystem: Environmental > Terrestrial > Soil > Wetlands > Peat | place...
ATTTCGCTGCCAGTTGCGGTGGCGCACCTATCGGCATTCTCAAGGCGTACATCGAGCAGCAAAAGACACCCCTTTAGCAGTGAACCGGGGCTTATAGCCACGCCCTCAAGGGCCAGGTTTTACACCCCCACGGATAACTCAGGGCCATTCGGTTCAGCAAACCAGCTTTGAGAAGGCACGAGACGGTTCCAGATAGCGGTGGGGGTCAAATAGAGCAAACTTAGGCCTAGCCGAACGTGACCGGTCGCATGAGCCTCAAATCAAAATTGATGGTGCAATGCGTGCTCTCTCTGTGCATAGCTGCCCTGCTTTTGTTCCTTCCGGCAGGCACGTTGCATTTTTGGGAAGCGTGGATTTTTCTGGGGATCTTTCTGATCCCGATGATGCTTTTTGCTGCCTATTACTACAAGCATGATCCTGCGCTCCTGCAGCGGCGGATGGAGAGTCGTGAAAACGTAAAGGAACAAAGGGTGCTCATGCGGTTGGCCACACTCGTTTTTGCTGTGGGGATGATTGTTCCCGGTCTGGATCACCGGTTTGGGTGGACGAACCGGGTGACCAACGGCGTTCCGTTATGGGTGGAAATCTCTGCGCAGGCCTTGGCTTTAGCGGGTTATCTGGCCTCGATGTGGGTGGTCAACGTGAATCGCTTTGCGGCACGCACGATTCGGGTGGAACAAGGCCAGCAAGTGATTTCCCTTGGGCCATACCGTCTGGTTCGCCATCCCATGTATTCGGCCATGTTGCTGATGTGGCTGGCCGTCTCCCCGGCGTTGGGATCCTATCTGGCGCTGCCCATTTTCGCCCTATTTATCCCCGTGTTTGTGTTTCGCTTGTTGAATGAAGAGAAAGTCTTGCAGCGGGAGTTGCCGGGCTATGAAGAGTATTGTCAGAAGACGCGCTTCCGCCTAGTTCCTCATGTCTGGTAAAACGGACCGATTGTTCTCTGCCCGAAGCGAAAGTCTTTGCCCGCAAGTCTGGTGATCTTATTCTCGCCGCTTTCAACCGCACCGCCGAATCGTATCAGGTGTGCTGGGGGTGAGGTTCCCGAGGCGCAAGGCATGAATAGACGTCGCATTGGGTCTGGACTCATCTTTTTGCCGGTCCGGCCGTTCGATGTTCATGGACTCACCAACAAGTTTCAGCCGGGCGCAGAGGCCTACCCCGAACGGAAGATGCCAAGGTCCAAATGAATGTCCCGTCACAAGGCGGTAGGCAGATCGATTACACAGAAATAACCAGCCGAACGCGAATCTAGTATAGAATTAACCCGTCGCGGATTGCTCAAGGCCCGCCCAATTCTAGCGATCGAACCAATCGGGAGAAACGAAATGAATCGTCTTTTGAAGGTATTTTTGTCCATAGTGTGCGTGTGTCTTGCCGCCAGCTATGGGAATGCGCAAAGCAAGAAGGAAATCCCCGCCTCTGACGTCATCAGCAGGTCCATCAAGGCCGTAGGCTACGAAGTCGGTGGGGGAGCAACAAAAGTAATTTTTCTCGGCACCAGTGCCGCGCCACAGGCCAGCGGGGAAGCCAAGGTGGAAGCCAAGAAGGCTGGTACGGACATTGACCTCAAGGTGAAGTCCCTGCCCCAGCCCACAACTCTGGGCGCGGAATTCCTGACCTACGTCCTTTGGACCATCACCCCGGACGGCAGCACGACGAACCTCGGCGAAATTCCGATCGATAAGAACGGCGACGGCAAACTGTCCGTTACGGCGCAGTCACAGACATTCGCCCTGATCGTCACGGCGGAACCGTATTTCGCCGTGCAGTTGCCCAGCGAAGTGGTGGTCCAGGAGAACGACACCAAGAAGAACACCAAGGGAAAGATCTATCCAGATAACGACTACAAATTGATGAAGCGAAGCCAGTATTCGAAATTAGGCAATCCGTTGGCGCTCACGCCTGACTTCAAGAAAGTACCACTCGACATGTATGAAGCGCGCAACGCTGTGGACATCGCGAAATCCCAGAAGTCCGAGCAGTACGCTCCTGAAGTTTTCTCCAAAGCGACAAGCAGCCTGCAGATGGCGGAGAATTCGCTAACATCCGGAGCCAGCAAATCACAGATCATCACCAATGCTCGCCAGACCATCCAATTTGCTGAGGATGCCCGGGCGCTTTCCGCGGAACGACAGGAAGCAGAGCGAATCCAGAACGAAAAGAACGCGGCCGCCGCCGCCGCCGCCGCAAAGGCCAAGGCGGAAGCAGACGCCACCGCTGCCGCCGAAGCCAAGAGACAAGCCGAACTGACCGCCGCCAAGGAAGCTCAGATGAAGGCGGAGGCCGAAGCACGGGAAGCAAAGCAGAAGGCAGCCGCGGATGCGGCCGCGCAGCAGGCTGCGGTGCAACAGGCCGCCCTGCAAGCGAAAGAACAAGCTGCCAGAGATGAAGCAGCACGCGCCCAGGCCGCCACAGCGGCCCTGCGCGCTCAGCTATTGAAACAGCTCAACGAAGTCCTGCAGACTACCGACACGCCGAGAGGCCTGGTGGTGAACATGGCTGACGTGCTGTTTGAGACCAACAAATACTCATTGAGCCAGGACGCCCAGCTCAAGCTCGCAAAACTCTCCGGCATCATTCAGGCACATCCGGGATTGAACCTGGCGATTGAAGGCTATACAGACACTACCGGCACACCGGACTATAACCTGAAATTGTCGCAACAACGTGCTGACGCGGTCCGTGTTTTCCTAGTTTCCCAGGGATTGTCAGCGGATACCATTACCTCGAAGGGTCTAGGGCAGGCTGATCCCGTGGCGGACAACAGCACGGCAGCAGGGCGCAAACTGAACCGTCGCGTCGAGATCATCGTTTCTGGCGAAGTAATCGGCGCAAAAATGGGCAAGTAGAAGCCGAAAGACGATGGAAAAGAGGCCGGTCTCCGCTTGGGGCCGGCCTCTTTTCGTGGCTGCATTCAGCTCGATGTGTCTTGGCCGAAACAAATCACCTAGCCGTTGCAGTCTTCTATCTCGATCTCCCGCGTATGAGAGAAGGTGTCTTCCGGACCGCGAATCATCCTCGCCCCTTTGGACTGAAGTTCCTCTCGAAGGCTCCCAAGGTCGGTCACCCAGACGTAGGCGTCCCAAGGCGCATCGGGATGGGACTTGCGGTTTGGGAGCGGAGAACAGGAAGGGCCAGGACGACTCAAGGAGATCTCAATGGAATCTCGCCGCAAAATTACAAAACAAGTCGGCTCCCCCCAATAACGATCAAACTTAAATCCCAGGACGTCTCGATAGTATTCCGCCGTCTTGACTACATTCTCGACTAGAGAACAAAGTGAAGTAGTTCGCAGTTCTTCACTGGAGTGAGAAGCCGGATCGGTCATGGCCCTTCCCCAAACTCGCGTGAGTCCACGGAAATAGCCGAACGACAGCCAAGCCAAACAATTCTGACTTGGCTTGACCGACTCCCCCTCGATGTCCGCTCTGGCTAACACGCGAGTTGTCAAGGTTGGACGGTCGACTTCTCCACCGGCCGGGCCGGTGTCCCGTCCGCTTTGACGTAATGCGCGTACCAGGCAAGGTAGCGTTCGTTCAGATCCTTGATGTGGCTGGGCGTTTTGAACTCGTGGTACTCGTCGGGATAGACGACCAGCAGTGTTTCGCGGCCGAGCGCTTTTAGCGATACGTACATCTGTTCGCCACCCAATAGCGGTACGTTCCAGTCGATATTGCCACCGACGAACATCGTCGGTGTATGAATATCCTGCATATGCCAGAAGGGTGCGACATGGTCCCAGACGTCGCGATGCTCCCAGGGTAGGCCAAGTTCAGCGATGTAATCCCGGACATACTGGTCGTGGCCCCAAAGGCTGGTAAATTCCGCGGCCCCGGCACCGGAGATCGCAGCCTTAAATCGGTTCGTTTGACCGATGATGAAATCGGTGGAGATGCCGCCGTACGACCAACCGCCCACACCGAGTTTATCTGCATCGGCAATGCCCTGTTCGATGGCGTAATCGACGAAGGCCATGTCATCCTGATAGTCCTTGTTGCCCCAGTCTGCAAAAATGGCCTTACAGAACCCCTGGCCATAACCTGAAGAGCCGCGAGGGTTGGGGAAAAGCACGACATATCCATTTGCAGTCAGAAGCTGCGCAAGGTCCTGAAACTCGGCGTAGTAGGCCCAGACCGGTCCTCCGTGTGGCCGGACAATCGTCGGATATTTCTTCCCGGCCACATAGTCCAGCGGCTTGTACATATAACCGTGCACTGTGGTGCCATCCTTGGACTTGAAAGAAACATACTCGCCAGCGGAGAGTTTGAACTTCGCTAGCCAGGCGTCGTTGACGTGAGTCAGCCGCGTGAGCTTCCCGCCGGGAACGGCGTAAAGTTCAAATGGACGATCCATGGTCGAAAGTGTCGCGGCGAGAGTGCCGTTCTTTGCGACGGTGAAGCTATCCAGCATGAACTGCCCCCCCATGGGGCGTGTAATTTTGTTGTCAGCGACGCTGACCTGGGCCAAGTTTTGCGTGCCATCGTCATCGACGATGAAGTAGATCGACTTTCCGTCGGGAGCGAATCGAGGATTCACAGCATTGCGATCGAGCGCCGTAGTAAGCACTTTGGCGTGGCCACCGGTGGCTGCGGCCACGGCGATGTGTTTCGTGCCGTACTCGAATAGTTTGGGATCGAGTTGGGTGGAGAAAGCGATCCACTGGCCGTCAGGAGACCAGGCCGGCTGGTGATCCCCGGCCAAGCCGGTCGTCACTTGAGTGGTCATGGCGCCCTTGTCCGTGTTGTCGGCAGCCACAACCCAGATGTTGACGGCATAGGTGGCGTCGGGATCGGGCTTGGAGCGGTTACTGGCAAACGCGAGCAGCTTGCCATCGGGAGACCATGCGGGATCGTTATCGTCATTGTCGCCGGAACTGACCTGTTTCATGGACTTCGAGGCCACATCAAAAACATACAGGTGTGTGCGGCGACGCTCGAGAAACCCGACAGTGTCCTCCTTGAAATAGAGTCGGTCGATGACCCAGGGGCGCTGCGACTTCGACTTCTTTGAAGAAGTAGTCTTGTCCGCGCCATCTTCATCCTTGCCTTTTGCGGAAGCAGCTTCGAGCTCCTCGGGAGAAGGGTCCCGGAGAATCAGCACCAGGCGATTGCCATCCGGCGACCAAGCGTAGTCCTCGACGTCCGGGATGGTGTCGGTCAGGCGTTGCGCCTCTCCGCCCTGCCGATTCAACAGGTATACCTGAGTCTTACCGTCGTCCCCGTCGGCATCCTTGCGGGAGGACAGGAATGCGAGGAATTTCCCATCGGGAGACCACCGCGGACGATCCGAAGAGACGTCTTCCGTCGTCAGCGGGATGGCCACGCCTCCGGCAGTGGGCACCATCCAGATCTGCGATTCGTTCTTATCGTTCTTCAGCGAAGTCGAGTTGACGGTATAGGCGATGAACTGCGCGTCCGGAGAGATCTGGGCGTCATGCACTTCGCGCGCACCGAACAGGTCGTTGACGCCGATAGCGCGCGGCCCGGGAGATTGCTGGCCGTGGGTAATGGAACTACTTAATGCGAGAACGAGGAACAGGACGGCTGAGCGGAGTTTCATGCGGATAATTCCCCCGAAAAATGAAGAATAAGAGCGGATGAAGCGAGTGTAGCACGGCCCACCCGGGGACCCCCGCGAGCGCGGGCCACGTGCCCCGCCGGCGGCCCAAGCAGGCGAGTCGCTCCGCGAGCAGGCAGGCAACGGCGGAATCGGCCGAGGCACCGGAAAAGAGTCCCGTTCGTTCAGCCCAAACTTTTTTTCGTTTCGTGCATTTTTTTCTTGCGTGCACGCACAGAACTTGTATTCTTCAAAAAGTGCACTTGCTTTGCATAAACGGATAGCGAGATGCACTTATAGGAGGACGAGAGAAAAAAATTGAGCACTATATCGCTCCCCGCACAAGCTCCCTCCCAAGTATTTCCCTCAACAAGAAAGGCAGTTGCGAAGCTGACTCTCTGGCCGCTTGTTGCCGCCACGTTTTTCATGGTGTCCGGGGGCACCTACGGAACCGAGTCCATCATTGCTGGCGCGGGATATGGTCGTGGAATACTGGTTTTGTTGTTTCTTCCGGTCCTGTGGTGTCTGCCGACGGCTTTCATGATCGGCGAGCTGTCCAGCGCTCTCCCTGAGGAAGGCGGTTATTACGCCTGGGTACGCCGGGGTCTGGGCAATTTCTGGGGATTCCAGGAAGCGTGGCTCTCGCTGGCCGCGAGCATCTTTGATATGGCCATCTACCCCACCCTGTTTGTGTTTTACCTGAAGCAGATGGCACCGTGGTTTGGCGAGGGTCATCATGACATTTACGCCGGCCTGTTCGTCGTGGTGACGTGTGCCGCGTTGAATCTGGCGGGCATCCGGGTTGTTGGGATCACCTCGCTGTGGCTGTTTTTCCTGTTGTCCCTGCCGTTTGGCTTGGTCGTGCTGCTGGCGCCAGTGCGATCTGGAGCTTTCGCGGAACCTCAGGCCGCCTCAGCCGGCGTGACTATGGGCCTGCTTGGGGCGGTACTGGTGGCCATGTGGAATTACATGGGCTGGGACAACGCCTCGACCATCGCGCAAGAAGTGGAGCGGCCGCAAAAAACCTATCCGAAGGCGATGATCGCTGCGGTCATTCTGGTTTCGCTTACCTATATCCTTCCCTTTGTCGCGGTGTACTTCACCGGCATTCCAGCGTCGGCGTTTGCTGAAGACGGTTCCTGGGCTTCGGTCGCCGGGCGTCTGGGCGGCAGCATTATGGGCTTCCAGTGGTTGCGCTTCTTCGTGACCATCGGCGGCATGATGAGCGCCTTCGGTATGTTCAACGCCCTGGTGATGAGCTATTCGCGTCTACCATTGGCTATGGCACGCGACGGTATGATGCCGAAACTCTTCGGCAAAGTGACCAAGAAAAACGAGACGCCGTGGGTGGCAATCGTGGTTCTGGCAAGCTGCTGGGCGCTCTGCCTGGGCTTGGGCTTTAAGCGCCTGGTGACCCTGGACATCATGCTCTATGGCGCTGCGCTGATGCTGGAATTTGTGACGCTGGTGGCGCTGCGGATTCGCGAGCCAAAGTTGCGCCGCAGCTTCCGCGTGCCGGGTGGCATGGCGGGGGCAGTGAGTTGCGGGGTCTTCCCGTTGGCGCTACTGATCCTGGCAATGGTTGAGAGCGAGCACGAGTCCATGCTGGGGATGAACGGTTTGGTGTTTGGCGTCTTCATTATCCTGACTGGATTTGTCGTGTACTTCGCGACGGGGAAACTTCGGGCCGGTAATACCGCCGAAGTGGCCGTGCTGCCTGGTCAAGCCGATTAGCCATTCCTATTCTGAACCTCCATAGTCTTTGTTCGAAGCGCCTGGTTCACCAGAATCGGGCGCTTCCGCGCTTGGCAGCAAATGGACAGAGGTCCCTTATTCGAGGCGCAGCGCGACGAGACTCACCGAGGAGACCGCGAGATTTGATATCCTGCTCTACGTGAGAGACTTCCGCGGACAATCCAGATTCCTCGTTGTCGCCCTTTTGGGGATGTCACTAGGTTCGGGCGCACTTATCGGCAGTCTGCACACCAATCCGCAAGCCGCTTCCCAGCCATCTCCTATTGGTTCGTCGAATCCCACACAAAATCCCACCCCGAATGCACCTACGCCCGCTCCCCTCCGGGTGGCACCCAGCGTTGGTTTGAACATGGTCGTGCTTGACCCGGCTCATGGCGGCGCGGATTTGGGCGCACGAGGCACGGAAGGCATACGTGAGAGTGAAGTAGTGATGCAATTCTCCGCGAGGGTCAAGCAAGCACTCGAGGAGCAAGGGTTTCAAGTCATCCAGACGCGCGAGGGCAACCAGGATCCGTCCTTCGACGACCGTTCGGCACGCGCCAATTCCCAGCGTGGCGCCATTTTCATTACCCTGCATATTGCTTCCACGGGTCTGGCTGGAACCGCGCGCACTTACGTGATGCCAGAGGTTCGGCCGACACGCGACGCGTCCGGCTTGATCCTGTGGGATCACGCCCAAGAGCCCTTTCTTCCGCTCAGCCATAAGCTGGGCGATGTGGTGCAAGCCGAACTGGCCAAGCGATTCAAAGGCTCGCCCGCCACGGCACAAATTGCACCCATCCGCCAACTGCGCACCACTGCGGCCCCTGCAATTGCCGTTGAGATTTCCAGCGTTTCCGTTGCCGATCGCAATGAGTTGGACCGTATGATGCCGGGAGTAGCGGAAGCCATTGCCCACGGCGTGGCAGCATTTCGGCCTTCCTATGTCGTGCCCGTCATGCCCGGAACTGCTCCGGCGGTGCAACCATGAACCCGAAGGGGAGAGTTTGGTTAGCTGCAGGACTCCTCGCCGCCGTGATTGGCGCAGCATTGTATTTCCCCGCTCTTCGGCGCCAGGTGGACAAAGCCAAGCAATTGACGGAATTGACCGCAGAGCAGGCGAGGCGCGAGTTGCTGCCCCCGGCCCCCGCAACTAGCGGCGATCCCAAGGTAAAAGCACAAATGTTCTGGGGCTCGACGGGAATCGACGGGACGCTCGTGCCCGTTACCGTGGAGTTGCCTCTGTCGAGTGACCCGGCTTTACGCGCGAAGCAGATCCTAAATACGCTCCTGGCCGGCCCAGTGGATCCGGAGGCTCGCACGCTGCCACCGGACGCCGCGCTTTTGGCGTTTTACATCTTGCCCGACGGCACGGCCGTCGCGGATTTTTCGGAGGCCCTGGCAACTTCCATCCCTTCGGGAATCCAGAGCGAGCAATTGGCCGTCGACTCTATCACGCGCACGCTGGAAGCAAACGTCCCGCAAGTGCACCGGCTGAAGATACTGATTCACGGGCAAGAGGTGGATACGCTCGCCGGGCATTTGGACTTAACCCAAACGTTTCAGGTAAGTGGGTCGGAAGTGGGGACCGCACCTGCTCGCTCCGGGGTTTCGATCATCACCACTCCCATTCAGAAAGCCATCGATAAAGTGAGAGGCGCCACCAAGCGCCGGTAGTGGTCGCCGAAGTCCGCACTCGAGACCCGCACAACCCCATTTAACCCATCCATTCGAACGGAGTTTTGAGAGTGCGAAATCCCACCGAATTCATCACGTCTACTCCCCCGTAGCACACAAAGCCATTCCGGACTATGCTTTATTCCATCGAAGGAACCCAACTCCCAGGAGGCCCCTTGAGAAGCGACGGCCGCAGCGCGGACCAGATACGGCAATTGAAGATCACGCCGGACTTTATCTCCCAGGCCGAAGGCAGCGTCTTGATCGAGCTCGGCAAAACGCGCGTGATTTGCACGGCCACGGTGGACGATGGCGTGCCCTCTTTTTTGAAAGGCACGGGCAAGGGCTGGGTGACCAGTGAGTACGGCATGCTTCCGCGCGCAACCGAGGAACGCACGCCGCGCGAGGCGACCCGCGGAAAACAGTCGGGACGTACTCTGGAAATTCAGCGCTTGATCGGGCGCTCACTGCGCGCCGTAACCGATCAGGAAGCACTCGGCGAAAAAACCGTGTGGATCGATTGCGACGTCATCGAAGCGGATGGGGGGACGCGTACTGCATCGATCACCGGCGCGTTTGTGGCGCTGGCTCTGGCGATGGAACGGCTGGTGGCCGCAGGCATGCTCCGCACTTCGCCGCTGATCGATTCCGTTGCGGCCACGAGTGTGGGGATTGTGGATGACCTGTCGCTCCTGGACCTCTGCTACGAGGAAGACTCGCGCGCGGAAGTGGATATGAACGTCGTCATGACCGGCACGGGCGATTTTGTGGAGATTCAGGCTACGGCGGAGGGCCGTCCCTTTTCCGGCGGAGAGATGCAAGATTTGTTGGCCCTTGCCGCGGCAGGGATCCGCCGGCTGGGGGACGAGCAGCGCACCGTCCTGCCGGCAAAATTTCTGGGCGGCCGATGAGTGGCCCGCAAACCCTGCGAAAGCTGGTTCTCGCTTCCGGAAATCCTGGCAAGTTAAAGGAATATGAGGTCCTAGCAAGAGGTCACAAGCTGGAGCTGGAGTTGGCGTTGCTGCCAGGTTTTGCCGGGCTGCCGGAATTCCCCGAAAGTGCGCCCACGTTTGCCGAGAATGCTGCGGGTAAAGCCCTGCACTATTCCGGACACTCGGAGCACACAGTGTTCGCAGATGATTCTGGCCTGGTGGTTCCAGTCCTAGGGGGCGCCCCGGGAGTGCTGTCCGCGCGATACGCGGGACCAGCCGCGAGTAGCGAACAGCGGAATGCAAAACTCTTGGCGGAGTTGCGTGGCAAAAAGGGCGATGAGCGGGTGGCGTATTTCGTCTGTGTGATCGCCGTGGCCAGACAGGGGCGCTGTGAACTGGTCGTCTCCGAAAAAGTGGACGGAGAGATTCTTGAGCAGCCACGCGGGGACGGTGGGTTCGGATATGATCCAGTGTTCTTTTTTCCTCCATTGGGAAAAGCGTTTGCGGAACTGCATGCGGAAGAGAAGAATCGGCATAGTCATCGGGGCAAAGCGTTTCGGCGTTTATTGGAAGTGCTGGAATAAGAGAGAATGCTTTTCATCGTAGAGAGCCTACGGGTCACAGAGAAGGGGAACAGATGGTGGCGAAGAAAAAAATCAAACCTGGCAAGAGCAAAGCGGTGAGTGAGGCGAAGCGCCATAAGACCGCGGCCAAGAAATCGACGTTGCCAGCAGGAACAGCTCCCCAGCGTGTGGCGGCGATTCTGGCAAAACTCGATGAAGCATATCCCGACGCGACTTGCGAATTAAAGCACGAGAGCGCGTTTCAGTTGCTGATCTCCACGATTCTTTCCGCACAGTGCACCGACGTACGGGTGAACCAGGTCACGCACGAACTCTATAAGAAATATACGAAGCCGGAGGATTTTGCGTATGCCTCACCTGCGGAACTCGAGAAGGAAATTCGACCCACAGGTTTTTTCCGCAATAAAACGAAGTCGATCATGGGCGCAAGCAAAGCGATTGTGGAAAAGTTTGCTGGCAATGTACCTCGTACCATGGAGGAAATCCTGACCCTGCCCGGGGTAGCGCGAAAAACCGCTAACGTTGTGCTGGGCACCGCCTACGGAATCGCAAGTGGAGTGGTGGTGGACACACACGTCATGCGGTTATCACAGCGTTTGGATCTGACGCGGAACGCCGACCCCAAGAAAATCGAGCAGGACCTGATGACCATCATCCCCCAGCCCAAGTGGATCCAGTTCTCCCACCAATTGATCTGGCATGGCCGCCGTGTTTGCGCCGCCCGCAAGCCAAAATGCGCCGAATGCAACCTTGAGCGTCTTTGTTACTCCAACGACAAGACGGTCTGACACTGCGTGATTGCCCGATCTTGCCTCAGATTTCAGTTTGTTCAGCGGAGTGACGTGGTGGCTGTCACTTTGTGCCCAACTCTTTGATCACCTGCTCTGACCATAGCGGCAATTTCTCTTTGCTTGAGGCATTCTGCTCGGAGGCGACTTCATTATAGAGCAGCAGGAGCTTCCGCGGATCCAACATCGTTTGGATGAGCGCGTCGCGCCCGTATCGTTTCTCAACCATCACGGCCATTTTGTATCCCACGGTGTACCACGGGCCCTGCGCTCCGAAGAAAGAGGAACCCTTTTCATTGATCGCGGCCTCATTGGCAAGCTTGCCTGTTAAAATATCCACAAAGAAACCATCCACAGCCAAAAGGTCACTGTTGAAATGGGCCATGTCACGGTCCCAGCGCGCATGTTCCTCTCTACTGCTGGCCCCATGCGGATCTGTATCTGGCCCTCCCGCCGCAGCGAGCATGGCCAATCCCTCTCCGAAAGCCCCAACCCATTCCGCGGCGGCCCTGCCGCGTTCGGGCAGCGACTTAACTCGCTCGTCATAAGCTGCTTGCGCGCTGGCCAATCCGATGTGGTGAAGTTCGTGTGCCACAGTGTTGGTGAATTTCGCGACACTGATGTCTGGATCGAGATACAAGAATATCGCGGGGTTTGTGGCAGGCTCCCACACAAAACTATTCGAGTTTGGTTTGATCACCAGAAAAACTTTTGCGTGAATCACCGCGGAGGCCGGCAGATATTGCATTACGCTCTGCGCCGCAGCCTGCAAGTTGGCCTGTTTCCATCCCGCAAGGGTGTTTCGCAGCTCAGGGGCGCGTGCCAACAATGCATCCGAGAGAACAAATTGCCTAAAAATGTCGTCCGTAAGGATAACGCGGGAATCGTGGAATTGCGCGGGGATTGATTTCTCGCGCTCCTTTAAGCGCTTATAGGGTTCGGTAGCGAAGAGTGTTTGCCATTGGGAATCTTCAATCGGTTTCCCGGCAGACCGATTCGCGAGCATGGCCAGAACCTGCTCTGCCTCGCTGGTATCGAGAGTAAGTTGTACGCGGTTTGTCTCCGTGAAGGCTGCCGTTAAAGGCACGAGGTAAAACACAAATAGGAATGACGCAGGTAGAATTCGGAGGAGCATGGGTTCACCTCTTTCTCACTTGGACGGAAAATGTCTAAGAACAGTTAGTAGGCAGAGCTGAGAAGGCCAAGTTTCTGTTATTCGCGCAAGAGCCGCACATGCTGGCACGATTCAATCGCAACAATGTTGCATCTTTGACTTGAACGAAAAGCCGTGCGATAAGTGGGAGTAATGACGGCTTCGTCGAAGCCGGGCTTTGCAATCTCCAAAGAAACGCTGATCGCCGCCTTTACGCTTGTTGCAATCGCTTTGCATGTCAGCCTGAGCTACGTCTTCCAGTTCCCTCGTCTCACCTCCAACCTGCCATTGTTCGTTGCGCTGCTCCTTGGCGGCATTCCCATGGTCTGGGAGTTACTGAAAAAACTCTGGAATCGCGAATTTGGTTCTGACTTACTGGCTGGCATTTCGATTATCACGGCGATTTTGCTGCGCGAGTATCTCGTCGCGGCCATCGTGGTGCTCATGCTCTCCGGCGGCGAAGCATTGGAGGACTACGCCACCGCGCGCGCCTCATCCGTACTGGATGCCTTGGCGCGACGTATGCCGAGCGTTGCCCACCGCAAAGTAGCTGGCAATCTAGTCGAAGTGCAACTGGCGGACATACGCGTCGGCGACGAACTTACTGTTCTCCCACACGAGATCTGCCCCGTGGACGGTACCGTACTCCAGGGCCATGGCGTGATGGATGAGGCCTACCTGACCGGCGAGCCCTACGAAATTTCGAAAACGCCGGGCTCGATGGTCATTTCCGGTGCGATCAACGGCGCAACGCTCCTTGTGATAAGAGCAGAGAAGTTGGCGGAAGATTCGCGGTACGCACGGATCATGCAGGTGATGCACCAGACCGAGCAGCAGCGTCCGATTTTACGCCGCCTCGGCGATCAGCTAGGCGCGTGGTATACCCCCATCGCCCTCGGCGTGGCCGCTGCCGCAGCACTCCTCAGCGGGCAGTCCGAGCGATTTCTTTCGGTGGTCGTGATTGCCACACCTTGCCCTTTACTCTTGGCAATTCCTACAGCAATCATTGGCGCGATTTCTCTTGCGGCACGGCGCGCCATCATCATCAAGAATCCCGCAGTGCTGGAGCAGATTGAAAAGTGTCAGACGCTGATCTTCGACAAGACCGGTACGCTGACCTATGGCAGGCCGACGCTCACAGAAATTCTCTGCGCAGAGGGCTTCCACCGCTTGCAAGTGCTGCAACTTTCCGCCAGCCTGGAACAATATTCCAAGCATCCCCTGGCCAGCGCGATCGTTCTCGAAGCCAAACAGCAGGGCATCTCGGTGCTCTCGGTCGAACAGATCAGCGAGCGGCCAGGTGAAGGTTTGCGAGGAAGTATCGCCACCCATTCGGTTCAAATTACCGGGCGAAAAAAAGTGGAGGAGCTGAAACTGTCTCTGCCAACACTTGAAAGCGGGCTGGAGTGCCTGGTTTTTATTGACGGCAAGTATGCGGCGGCCGTTCGCTTTCATGACGCGCCACGCAAAAACAGCGCGTCGTTCATTCAGCATCTTGAGCCAAAGCATGGCGTTCGCAAGGTGATGCTCGTCTCCGGCGACCGGGAATCCGAAGTACGATACCTGGCCGAAAGCGTGGGAATCACGGAGGTGCGGGCCGGCAAAAGCCCGGAAGAAAAAGTGGCCATCGTGAAAGAAGAAACCGCGAAGGCCCGCACACTGTTCGTGGGCGATGGAATCAACGATGCGCCGGCGCTAATGGCTGCCACGGTAGGCGTGGCGTTCGGGTCGCAGAATGACATCACCACGGAAGCGGCTGACGCGGTTGTGCTGGAGACCGCACTGGAAAAAATCGATGAACTGATGCACATTGGCCGTCGTATGCGACAAATCGCCCTACAGAGCGCTCTCGGCGGGATGGCCGCCAGCGTGATCGGAATGATTGCCGCGGCTTTCGGTTACCTGCCACCCATCTGGGGCGCGGTGGGGCAAGAGTTGATCGACTTGTTGGCGGTGCTGAATGCCGTCCGCGTCGCATTGCCCACAGACGATTTGCAGGATTTTTGAGATGTGCAGAGGCCCGCGCTTACGGCTTGCTAGTCTGCGGAGGTGGTTGTTGCGCCGGAGCTGGTTGAGCCGGAGGCTGCGCAGTGTTCAGGATGGAATTGAAGTCCGGGTGATTCGTGGGCATCTGACCGCTCGTGCCGCCCGTTGGCGGATGACCCGCAGGCATGCTCCCTGCCGGTGGCATCTCGCCCGGAGCGGGGTGTTGCATTCCACCAATCGGCTGAGCCTTCAACACAACCCATTGGTCTCCCTGCTTCTGAAGCTGGTAAGTAAGCTGCATCGCCGGTGCGTTCGGATCGCTGTTTTTGGCGCGAATATCGACATCGGCCTGCGCCGTATCCCCATTGACAGTGGTTTTCGTCACAGTAATGGTCATGTTGCTCACGTTCAGGCCGTTCATAGCCGCAATGTGCTTGAGCACGCCGTCACGGATGGCATCCTTGTTATCCGGCTTCGATTTACAGCCCCCCGTCAAAAGCAGGAAGTTGCCCAACAGCGCTGCGAGAAATGCCCGGTTCATCAGAATTTCCTTTCGCAAACGGAGGTTTAAACTGGAGTTTAGATCCGCTTCTTTGATGTTAGCGCACCCGCCAAAGGAACGCGAAGTCGTTCCTTCGTTGTTGCAATAGCAGAAACTCCTGCATTAGCACGAATTCTGCTTGTTCAAAATCCTCCAAATCGTCGCACTACCACGGCCGGTGGCAAGGCGCCCGATTTCTGAAGAATTTACCAGTAGGGGACCCCGCGTTGGCTGATTCAATTTCTGATCGACTCCAGCCTGAGTCAGTTGGTCGGTTCGGCCGGTCTCCCTGGTTCGGCTGGCTCTGCCGCCTTCAACTTTGCCAGGGAGTCATCCACGCGCTTTTTGAAGTCCCCCGCGTCGTCGTGCGCCAATCCGCGGTAGGCAGACTGGACGGCCATCTCGCAGCCGGTACCCTGCGGATTTAACACCATAGAATTGGTGCGTTGACGGAGTGTGTTGCCGACGGTATAGGGAGCATTGATTCCAGCTTCACCCGTAGATACGATCCCGTAGTTCCCTGAGTTTCGAAGTGTATCTTTTGCTACGGCCCACAACTCGCTGCAAGGCACGGGATAGGTGTCCTTGTGCGCGTTGGCGTGCGCCAGCTCAAAGAGGCTTGGCTTGATCGAGGGGATTCGAAGCTCTCAGGGACGACAGCCTCCAAGAAAGACGTGGTCACGAGAACGCACCCCCGAGCCAACGAAATGCCGCTGGATTCTGGCACGGGAACGATCCAGTAAATGTATTTGGCACAGTTCTGGCACAGTAAGGCAAAAATGGCGACCGGGATTTGGAGTAAAGTTGGGAAGTGCTTTAGAATGAATAGAGCAGTCACTGTCGGGGCGTAGCGCAGCCTGGTAGCGCGCCTGCCTTGGGCGCAGGAGGTCCCGAGTTCAAATCTCGGCGCCCCGACCATATATTTCAACGAGTTGTGAGTCATCGTTTTATTCATTTTCAGTTCTATGTAGTGGAAATTATGGGGGTCCCCCAACTTTTCTCGATCGCTTCAATGATCCCGACCAGGCGGAACCCTCAGGCCTTACGACTGCAAGGCGCTTCTGTTCCTCGGCTGGGTGAACATATCGCATGGTCATCTGAATCGTGGTGTGCCCTAGGATTGCGCCAAGGGTTGGATGATCTACGCCCGCGGCAACTGCTCTTGTCGAAAATGGTGCCTGAGATCGCACAACCTGGAATGCTTCTTGATACTGGCATTTTGCACCGCAGCGTCGTGGCCCTTCCGGACACTCCCGAACTACTCCGGTTTATATCTCTCGATCGGCATGTCCAGTTCTCCTTGGGAGTGATTTTCTCTCACTCTGGCTGGACTAGATCAAGCCAGTCAGGTCGGGTTGTAAGAGCGCAGATTTTCAAAACTAGGGCAAGAAAAAACGACAGCTACAGTCCGAACATGGAATTGACTCCGGCGCGCGGTGCTTCCGCAGAAGGGTCTCGGCGTTCGAGTGCGGGGAGAGACGGCTGCTGTGCGGTTGGCGCGGGAGTCACAGACTGTTGCACGTTGGGCTGATCCGTGGCAGGCGCAGAAGCCGCAGCACGTGGAGTTGCAACCTTCTGAGTAGGAGCGGTTGGCTGAGTACCAATCTGCTGGAGATAGACGAGATCGCGAGGCTCTTCGGTGCCCGGCTGAACGGCCGGAAATGACAAATTCATTTGATGCTCCATGGCGCTGGCGATGCGGTGCAACTGCCAGATGAGCTTTTCCAACTCCTTGGAACGGCCAAGGTTAACGTTGCGGTCCCATAGGAACCGGATAGATAACACCAGCAGAACCGGTAGGCCGATGGCCAATGTGCCGAGTACGATGCTGAACAACAGCGATTCCACCGGTGTGAACGATTGGGTCAAGGGCGCCTCCAGATGGTCGATTCTTCAGGAAGAATACCGCAGCGCGGCGGCGGTGACAAACGAATCGATCTATCAGAAAGCGCTGACACCTTCCTGAACCGGCCAAGTGGCAGCTTGTGCCCGGTTACTTCCGCGCCCTGGCAATCGGCCGCGACTTCGCCAGAGACCCCAGGTACTCTCCTACCATTTCTGGATGCTCGGGGATTCACCACAGTCGAGGCCGGAGAAACCCGAGAACCCGGCACGCGAGCAAGGCACCTTTCGCGCGCCGTGCGGGAAACTCCGGGAGTTCCTTGAATAGTTTGAATCGCATTTGGAATCCCTGCCGAACGAGAACACCTCCGGCTCTCCAATCGCAAAGCTCTTCTACCCCCGGCTACGAAAAAATGGCCAGTCTCATGGACCGGCCATTTGGATTTTAAGTTGATGGAACCGCGGCCTATTTGCTCTTGTTTACGGGAGAGGACTTTTGCAGAGTGGCGAGCAGTTCCTTCGCGCTATCTGGCACCGGAACAGCCTTCTTGAAAACGATGGCCGAAGCGCTTACATCTTTACCATACAGGTTCTTGTTGGCACCATTATCGGGGCGTAGCGTGGATCCTGCCAGGGAGATCCCGGCAAAGAGTCCGCGCGCCCGCGAATAAGAAAGAATCTCAGCGCGCAAGGTAACGTCCGTCTCGGCGGAAGCGGTTCGTCCGACCGGACCCGCCGCGGCCGTTGCGTCACCACCGATCTTGACCTTGCTCTTGAGTATGCTGTTTGCGGAACGCGGTGACATCAGCAGCAGAATAAAGTCTGTCGCATTCCCGCCCAACTGCAACCCTGCGCTGCCACCTTCGAGCGCCATCATCGTCGGGGCGCCCCAGGGACCATGAAAATTGCTCCCACCGCGACAGGTCATTACTCCGCGGCCGTAGCTGCCTCCAATTCCAATCGCAAACTTCAGTACCGAAGGCAGGATCACGACGCAATCCGTCTTGTCGAGAACACTCTGCGGAATGCTGTCTGGAGCGTTCAAAATTTCTTGCATAACTTTTCCGGCATTTTCGACGCGATCCGATTCTTTATCCTGCGCGAGTAAAGGAAAAGCAAGTGCAAGGGTCAAACTAATACCAATCAGTGTTTTTTTCATTTTCCATCCTCAGATTCTTTCTAAGTGCCACAAGGCGAAATCCAGTAAGAGACAACTGGCCGTTGGGCGGCCTGTGGGTAGGAGAATAATACCCCTCCGGGGAGCAATGTTCCACACCAACTCTCGCTACCACCACGTGCCCAAGTTCGAATGAGTCGCCGTGTGATGTTCAATCAGGGCCTAAGTGTGTCGCTGTCGCCGGTCATTCACTTCTTCGGAATGGCCGTTCGCATCGAGCCAGCTTAAGAGGCACCGTATGCTGCCATGGGCAAGGGCGATGCTCGAATCCGCTGCTCCATAGTAAATGTTCACCGTATCCCCATCCTTGGACACCGTATAGCCACAAGGAAACACTACATCTTGCACGTCTCCATGACGTTCGTAGTCTGCTTCGGGGGCAAACATCCAGGAATCACCACGAATCAAACATTTCTCTGGCTGCTCCAGGTCAAACAGAGCCAGGCCCAGCCGATAGATGGAACTCGAGGGAGTCCTGCGCACTCCGTGATAGATCATCAGCCATCCTCGGGCCGTTTCGATAGGGGGCGGAGACATGCCGATTTTGTTTGCATCCCACCAGGCACCGCGGCGAGCCTCCAACATGAGTTTGTGTGTCCCCCAATGGCGCAAGTCGGGCGAGTACGAAATCCAGATGTGCGCCCCAAGCGGGGTCATGGGCCTATGAATCAATCCCCAGCGTCCATTGATTCTTCTAGGCAATAAGGCCGCATCTTTGTCGTCAGGCGACATGATCACGCCAAGCCGTTCGAATTCCCGGAATTCCCGCGTGAGCGCGAGGGACACGCCTGGACCTCCACGCGAATAGGACGTGTACGCCACCGCGTATTGGTCGAGTTCCGGAACATAGGTGATCCGCGGATCCTCGATGCCCCACAACTCTTCCGGAAAGTGTTCGGGGTCGGGCAAGAGCGTGGGCTTGCTATCAATCTGCCAATGATCAATGCCGTTGACTGAGCGCGCCGCGCACAAATGGGAAAGGCCGCGGCGATCTTCCACGCGGCAAAGGAGCAGAGTCGATCCATCAGGCAGCAGAGTCGCCCCCGGATTGAAGACACTGTTAATGGGATACGGCCAGTCTTTGGCCGATAGGAGCGGATTTGCGGGAGACCGCGTAAACAATGGGTCGATTTGGATCATCATCTCTCTCAACTAAGAATTTGACAGTAAAAAGCCAAAAGGTCCGTTCGGGATCGAATGGCGCAAGGAATAATTGCGGTTCGCTCAGGACTTGCTGTCAGTAACGTCTGCTTCTTCCAATTTGCGCATTTCGAGAAGAGCCATTAGGAAGGACAAGGTCGATTCAGCTCCTTGATTTTCGTTGGCTCGGTCCGGATGCAGACCATCTCGGCATCCACCCGTCGTCGGATCATAGAGGGCTACCTGCAGGTCGTTGTCGCCCAGGAACCAGTTGAACGCCGTCCACGCATCCTTGCGCCACCGGCCTTTTCCTGTGGCACGATACGCTTGTAGATAGGCCGAAACAGCAGCGCAGGCTTCGATGGGTTGCTGGTCAAAGCGGGCCTTTTCGGTTTTGGTTGAGTAGAACCCGTGCGAGCCGATGGGCACGAAATGGCCCTTCGTTTCGCAACGCTGCACCGTCGCCAGCCATCCGAGCGCTTCCAGCCCGGCGGAAACCATGGCTTCATTTGCGCTCCGCACTCCAGCGCGAATCAGTGCCTGGGGTAGTCTCGCGTTTGAGTAAGAAAGCACATACTCAAACCATTTCCAGTCTTCCGAACAGTGGGCGCGGTATGCATCGAACAACCGATTGGCCAGTGCATCGGCCGCATTCAGGGCCGCACGATCTCCCGGGAAAGATTCCAGATATTCCTGAAGCCCTAATAAAGCAAATGCACACGCGCGGGGACTCTTGAATTCCACGGCCGACGGAACGGCTAGTTCGAACAAACGGCCTGCTGCTCCACGAAGACCAGCGTCCTTTGTCCTTCCGAGCACTGTGCCTAATCCCCACAGCGCACGGCCATGGCTGTCTTCGGAGCCTTCCGATTCCTGCCACTGCCTTTGATAACTCAGGCAATTATGAAATCTCTTGGTGGTGGGATCGAAGGCCAGCCACAAGAAAGCCAAATAGCGCGAGGCAAGATCTAGTGGAACTGTCGGTGCCGAAGCTCCAAATTCCTCAAGTAAGATCGCCACGATTAGGGCGCGGGCGTTGTCGTCTGTCGAGTAGCCTTCAGGATAGTTTGGAACAACGAAGACCGCGTGCTCTACGATTCCCGTGTGATCCGTCATCCTCTGCAGGTGATCCAATCTGATGGCCGGAAGCCGGTCGAGCACTTTTTCCGTATTCCTGGCCGAAAACGTGGCGCGCGGATTTCGCAATCGCTCGTTATACACGCGTTCAAAACTCGCCATGTATTGCTGCGCCACGCGATTCCACACCATATCCCTAGTGTAGAGGTAGGCCCGCTTCCTCATCGCATGGCGCGCGGTGCTGTTGTCCAGCAACTCGATGGTTTTTGTGGCAATCGCTTCTGGATCATCAAAGGGAACCAGCACGCCGCGTTCTTCATCGAGCAACTCCAACGCGTGCAAATACGGCGTGGAGATTATTGCCTTCCCTGCGCTCAAGGCGTAGGCGAGTGTTCCGGAAACGACTTGTCCTTTGTGCTTGTAAGGCGTGATATAAATGTCGGCCGCGCCCATCAATTCAACCAGTTCCTGCGGGCTGACAAAGCGGTTCCGAAAGACCACACTGTCTTCCACTCCCAGATCTTTCGCCAGTGTCTGCAGATACGTTCTGTATTTGTCGCCTTCCCTGCGCAAAATATGCGGGTGCGTGACACCGGACACCATGTAGACCACATTGCTGTGGCGCGCAAGGATGTTTGGAAGAGCCTGAATCACGTTCTCGACGCCCTTGTTCGGAGAGAGCAAACCAAATGTCAGCAAAACCTCTTTTCCCTCGGTTCCAAATGCATCCTTATAAAAACTCGGGTCGGTGAACGCCAGATCAGGGATACCGTGAGGGATCAGATCAATCTTCGAGGTGGGGACGTGAAACACCTCCTGCAAGATCTCTGACGATTGCCTGCTCATGACAATCAAACGATCTGATAAGCCTGCAATTTCGTTCATCACAGCACGTTGATCCGCATTCGGCTCGCGCAACACCGTGTGTAAGGTCGTGACCACCGGCATTTGAAGACGTCGAAGTAGCTCGAGAATGTGGCCGCCGGCCGCTCCACCGAAAATTCCATACTCGTGCTGCAGGCAAACCAGATCAATATTGCTGAAATTCAGAAAATCCGCGGCCTGCCGATAGGAGGCAATTTCGTCCTGGGAAAGCTCAAAGCGGATGCGGTCGGGATAGCTGTAGCCTTCCGGCGTATCGTTGACCGGCAACGCCAGCAGCTCCGTCGCGCCATACTCCGCGTGGATCGCGTCGCATAAATCCGTGGTAAATGTAGCGATGCCGCAACGCCGGGGAAGGTAATTCCCTATGATCGCCACGCGGCTTGGCAGCATCGGGCGCGGATGGGCCGGCCATAAAGGCGCAGAATTCTCTTCAACGATCATGGGCTCGTGCTCCAGCGTTACCATAGCCTGAGCGCCAGAAGGCTCACTCTCCCCCCGAAAGTATTGAACCTCAACAAGCGCAATCTCTTTCTCTTTTGAACTGATCTTCGGCAGCGGCATTGTTTTTCTATTTTTCCAATCTTTGTGATTTATCCTGCGTCTCCTATGGCTGGAAGGACTTAATGTTCTTTTGCCGCTCTATTTCCAGGTCGTCTCCGTCCTTCTTCAATTGATCTGCTTCTTTCTGGGGGCGCTGCTGCGCCTCCAGAGTTACGGCCTCGGCGGAGGCCGCTTCGGCTTGCGCGTTTCGGGCCCGCGAGTAGGCGACAAGCGTGAAACCTTCGGAATAGCTGGAGCGCCTCAGGTTTATGGTTGAGGCAGAATCCTCCCAGATGGCGATGGACTTCTGATCAGCGGTCGGCTGGTCGCCGGCTTGAAGCCCCAGTTCCGCCGTCAGTTGAACCGGCTTTCCATATTTCGCGCTCAGAGACTGAACCATGTCCTGGGTTGTCAACCCTTTGATCGCATCGCGATCGTATTCCACATTGATCTTGTACAGCTCTCCACTGTAGAAGGAGAAAATGATCTGTTCGACGGAATCCGCCGGAGAATTGCTGTGACGCATATTTGCCGGCCACCAGGCGAGTTCTTGGATCAGTACGGGCTGCTCATGAATCAATTTCACATCTGGCAACTTCTGATCCGTGAGTTTGAGAACGTTGGTCAGGCTCATCCCCATCGCAAAGGCGCGGTATTTGAACGCGTCCTGCGCAAAAGTACGCGCTGGCATTATCATCAGCATGCCAAGACAGATCACTAGATTTCGTAATGCTTTCATTTCTGATCTCCTGCAAAATTCAAGTTCAAGACTGACGGCTGCTTGGGCGGCAATTGTTCCGAATGTCGTTCGACAATGTGCATCTCTGCTGCTGGCGAAACCGTGGAGCAAATCGGTTCTTAACGTTGGTGCGCGTAAATTCTTCTGCCATCCGCAAGACCGACTAGGATAGTCAGCAGCATTGCGCCAATCGCGGCAAACAGGCTTGTGATGACCGGTCCGTCGTAGCCCGCGGAACCAATCCACCATCCCCCTACGAGCGCGCCCCCGATTCCCAAAACCACATCCTTGAATGGGCCATACCCATTCCCCGGCAGGTCCCGCCCCACTCCCCATCCAACTACCACCCCGATAAAAGTCCAGGCCATTGAATACATAGGTTCCTTTTTGTCTGCTCGGCTCTCGATGACTGGGGCGGACAGGGCTGGCCCCGCGCCAAAAACAATTCGATTTCTACGCGGCGATGGCAGCGGCAATTTTGTGAAAGGTCGAATTCACAACTTCGTAGGTATCCACCTTGGGAGTTCCTTCGATAAGAGCAGCAAGCTCCTTCAGCACGGCAGGGTAAGTCGCGTGGCTGTAAGCTTCCGCACTGGACGCCTTGTCCCACAAGCTGATTCCGGTGACGGCATCTTCGCTTGGGGCAAAAAAGGTGAGCTCGTCTTGGAAACCATTCTGCTGGCGCAGCATGGGAATGATCTCCTTTTCCATCAAAAGACTGAATTTTGAAATGCAGTTGGGTTTTAACAGCGCGGTGACTTTGCGGACAAACATAAGCACTCCCTGATTTCTTGGCCAAGGGAGTGATTCAGGGTACCGCTCGCGGTCTCGAAGACCTGAAGGCACCCTTGATCCACTCCGAGCTTAGGCTAATTAACTACAATTGTCAAGTTAACTTAGCCGCTATCCAAAATACTTTACTATCTTAGTAAACTAGCAGCACGAGGCCCTTCCCCTGCCGATGAACCTGTCTTTCATGCCGTTCCGTCGCTCCCTAATAAAACTCTCTCCTAGGTCCTGACCCAATGACCCTTCGTTTTGGCGTCATGGCCGTACTCGCAACCTTGCACGCCGCAACGCCAGTGCACACCAGGGTTCGCATCCTTATTCTCTTGGCGGTATAGCCAGCGGCTGTGTGTCGGACACTCCACAGCGTTTACCCCGGGCTCGCCAAGGGTGTAGGTGTGGCCCGGCAATCCCATCAAAGTAAAATAGCCATTCACTAGGTTGTAGCGGACACTGCATCCGCCGGAGCCGCAATGGTACGACGCATGGTCCCCGCTGTTTGTAATCGCGCCAAATGCTTCGTATTTCATTACGCGTCCGTCTCGCGGGCATAGCGGTTTCAAACGGCTGTTCAAAACAAGTTCTGAGGCAAGGCTCATTCGATTTCCTCTAGCGCATTTGGCGCTTCAAGAACTGAAGCGAGTCCCCTGTTTCGCTTCAGCCATTCTGCAACGCGATGCGTCTCAATACGATCCGCTCATGCCGCCGCCATAACCACCGCCGGCCGCTGCGACCTTCTCTTCGCCCTTATAGTCGGCGATCAGAACTTCCGTGGTCAGCATCAGCGAGACGATGGACGCCGCGTTTTGCAGCGCGAGACGCGTGACCTTCGCTGGATCGATTACTCCGGCTTTGACGAGGTCACCGAATTCCCCTGTCTCCGCGTTGAAGCCGAAGCTTTCGTCCTTCGACTCTCGCACGCGCCCTACAATGACTGCGCCTTCATGCCCGGCGTTTAATGCTATTTGACGCAGCGGTTCTTCGAGCGCCCTCTTTACAATGTTCACTCCAACAGCTTCATCATCGTGGAGTTTCAACTTATCCAGAGCGGGCAAACAGCGCAGAAGCGCCGTACCTCCCCCTGCAACAATTCCCTCTTCCACCGCCGCGCGCGTTGCGTGCATGGCATCTTCCACACGCGCCTTTTTCTCTTTCAATTCTGTCTCCGTCGCCGCACCTACCTTGATGATGGCTACGCCGCCGACAAGTTTGGCTAGTCGCTCCTGGAGCTTCTCCTTATCGTAGTCGGATGCCGTGTCTTCGATCTGCGTCCGGAGCTGTTTGATCCGGCCTTCGACTTGACTGGCCTTGCCGGCGCCCGCAATAATCGTGGTGTTGTCCTTATCGATGGTCACCTTTTTCGCGGTGCCGAGTTCTTCCATTTTCACGTTTTCCAGTTTCAAGCCGAGATCCTCGGTAATGGCCTTTCCACCCGTCAAAATCGCAATGTCCTCGAGCATGGCCTTGCGGCGATCGCCGAACCCAGGCGCTTTCACGGCTGCGCATTGCAGCGTACCACGCAGCTTGTTTACTACCAGTGTGGCCAATGCCTCGCCTTCGATGTCCTCAGAGATGATCAGCAGCGGTTTGCTCATTTTCGCTGTCTGCTCCAACAAAGGAAGTAGGTCTTTCATTGAACTGATCTTTTTCTCGTGGATCAATATGCGGACATCTTCCAGCACGCACTCCATGCGCTCCGGATCGGTCACGAAATACGGTGACAGGTAACCCCGGTCAAATTGCATGCCCTCCACGATATCGAGTGTGGTGTCCATCGTTTTGGATTCTTCGACGGTGATAACTCCATCCTTGCCAACTTTATTCATCGCTTCGGCGATGATCTGGCCAACTTGCTTGTCGGTGTTAGCGCTGATGGTTCCGACCTGGGCGATCATGTCGCCCTTCACGTCGCGAGAAAGCCTCTTGATCTCTCCAACCGCGACTTCCACAGCCTTATCGATGCCGCGCTTCAACGCCATCGGGCTTGCCCCGGCAGCAACCGTGCGGACTCCTTCGCGGAAAATTGCCTGGGCCAGCACCGTCGCGGTGGTAGTGCCATCGCCGGCTACGTCCGAAGTCTTGGACGCAACTTCGCGCACCATCTGCGCACCCATGTTCTCCAGCGGGTCCTGCAGCTCGATCTCTTTCGCCACCGTCACGCCGTCTTTCGTGATGATCGGTGATCCAAACTTCTTTTCGATCACCGCATTGCGTCCTTTCGGACCCAGCGTGATCTTCACCGCGTCAGCCAGAGCATTTACACCCCGCAAAATCGCCTGCCGTGAATTTTCCCCGGTTACAATTTGCTTTGCCATGATGCGTCACCCTCCCGGGTGGAGAAACTCTTCTGCCACGTCCGAAATCTTCGGAGCGGCCAATTCTTATTTCTTGCCAGATGCTGACTTGGCAATTCCGCTGACCTTCACCAGAATCTCGTCTTCGCGAAGTATCAGGTATTCCTGCTCGTCAATCTTGATTTCACTTCCCGTATACTTGCCGAACAAAATGCGGTCTCCAACCTTCACATCGAGAGGGATGCGATGGCCCTTCTCCACTTTGCCGGGACCGACGGCGATTACTTCCCCTTCCTGCGGTTTTTCCTTCGCTGTATCGGGAATGATGATGCCACCCGCTGCCGTTTCCTTCGCTTCCAGTCTGCGAACGATGACGCGGTCATGCAGGGGAGTAATATTCAAAGTCATTTCTCTGCCCTCCGTTGAATCTCTATTTCAAACCCGAGCCTGCAACATCTTCGAAGACAAACGAACTGTAACCCGACTCATCGAGAAGAGTCTGGAAACGTTGGCCACCACTGCCTTGCTCAACTTGTTTGGGAAGCTCGTTCTCGAAGTTCCAGATAAGATTGACGGCGAGATGACTGATACCGCCCGACCCGCCCAGACCGGTCAATATCGCTCTGTCGCGCCGTCCAGGTTGAATCCTAGGGAATTGCAGGAAAGGGCGCTGTTCAATATTGCACAGTCTTGTGCAAATCGAGGTGTTAGCTTCAACATGGGCGCGGAAGACCCGCTTTCGGACACGATTTACATCTCTATATGAAACCAAAGAAACACAAGCCTCCTTCAGCTGCCGCCTCCTTCAACGCTCAAGTCTTCCTCGATACTGCGGGGGTGGCCAGGAAAGTGGTCGAATACCGGAGGAGTGAATCCGTTTACTCGCAAGGGGATGCCGCGGAAACTGTCATGTACATTCAGAATGGCGGCGTAAAATTGTCCGTTGTGAATGGCTCCGGAAAAGAAGCGGTGGTCGCCATGTTTGGCCCCAGTGATTTTTTTGGCGAGGGCTGCATGGCCGGCCAGACCATCCGTATGGGCACGACAACCGCCATTACGCGGTCTACCCTTCTTGTCATTCAAAAAGCAGAATTGCTACGCGTACTTCACACGGAACATCAACTCTCTGATCATTTCATCGCCTATATGCTCGCGCGCAACATTCGCGTCGAAGAGGACCTGATCGATCAGCTCTTTAATTCTAGCGAAAAACGCCTCGCGAGGACGCTCTTGCTACTCGCTCGCTACGGAAAACAAGACCAACCTGTCCGCGTCCTTCCCAAGGTTTCCCAGGAAACTCTGGCCAGCATGGTGGGAACTACCCGCTCGCGCGTCAACTTCTTCATGAATAAATTCCGCAAATTGGGCTTCATCGAATACAACGGTAGAATCACGGTCAACAAATCCCTTCTGACCGTTGTCCTGCACGAATAAGAATCCGACTTCAGAAGATGAGCGGAAGACCGGGGCAGGAATGTCCCGGTCTTCCGCGGAGAACTACTTGTTCGAAGCAGCTTCCTTCGATTCGTTGTGCGGCGCACTTTTTTCCAGGACGTTAACGAGTTGACGACCTGTTACAGGCACGCCAATGCTCTCGCCTCTCACGATGTCCTTTGCCTTGATCGGACGTCCATAGATCTTTGCGCTTGCGTCATCGTCGGGGCGAAGTGTTGTCCCCTCGACAGACACGCCGGCAAACAATCCACGCGAACGAGAGTAGCTGAGGATCTCTGCTCTCATCCAAGCGTCTGTATCGGCAGAAGCGTCGCGGCCCACCGGGCCACCGGCAACAGAGGCATCTGCTCCCAGTTTCACCTTACTGCTGAGAATCGAGTCCATGCCCCTGTCGTTCATCACCAGGAGAATCAAGTCGGTCGCTTCCCCTCCAATTTGAAAGCCGAAACTTCCACCTTCCAAGGCGTACATGGCTGGTGCTCCCCAGGGTCCACGGAATTTCTCGCCCGTGCGGCAAACCATCGCCCCACGTCCGTACTCAGCGCCGACGATAAACGCCGCTTTCATTAACGAGGGAAACACAATGACGCACTCCGCCTTTTCCAAAAGATCATGGGGGATATTGTCGGGGATGTTCAGCACTTCCTGTAACACCGTCCCACTTTCTTCCAAGCGTTTTTGTTCCTTGTTCAGATCTTGCGCGTACGCTACTCCTGCTGCCAGTGTTAGACATGCTGCGACAACTAGATATTTCTTCATCGATGACCTCCATGGTCGGGAATTCTTCAGCGAACGATTCAGATTTTTAAAATGTCGAATTGAAGAACTTTCAACGCATTTCCAGTTCAACGGTTTAGAGAGGGTCATGCGTTGCCCGACTCTCAGGCGGGCATTTTGCGGTTTTGACCTAGGAACTCTTCCGGGCTCCGGCAACAAGCAGAACAATTCCTCCTACCAAAACCAGGCCCCCCAAAAGGGGTGGAATCGAAACATGATCCTGTTTATCCGCCGTTGCGTGGATGGGCCCCACATCCAGCACCTTTGCCTGACGGGTGTAGGTGAATCCCTGATACGCGAGGGCCAGCCCCCCCAAAATAGCCAATACAATTCCAGCCAAAATTATCGGTTTCATAAGAACCCGCTCGGTGGCTAAACCGACCCTCGCCGCCCTTGAATCAGGTTGATCACGAAGATGGCCAGCGCCACGACGAGAAGAACGTGGATGAGTCCACCCATGGTGTACGACGTGACCATTCCGAGTAGCCAAAGGACGCACAGAATTACAAATATTGTCCAAAGCATTGTGTCTCCAATCTCACAAGAGTCCCATTGAACCAGCGCTTGTGCCGCACCGGAAAGCATCCAAGGTGTCTCCCGGATGACCCATAGTAGTTGGTCTGACTCCAAACATCTGTTCACTAAGACACAGATTCACACTTACTTTTGGAACGCTTCGTCAGCGCACAACGAGAAACGCGAAAAACGGTATGGCGCCTTGAGCAGCAGACCTACCGTCGAATCAGCTGCGGGACTGGCCGTGAGAGTCGGAGTGGAGCTGGCCAGCCGCAGCTGGTCAAGCGAAGACAGCACACTTTGCCAACGAGCTGCGTCTTTTTTGGTTTCAAATGCCACAGAAAGGTCGGAATAAAAGCTCAGAATGTTGTCCCGCAGTTCCGGAGAAGTCTGATCGAATTTCCGGCCTGCCAGTCGGCCTAATAATTTCGCATAGCTTTCGTCGGCCAGTGCGTATTCAGCTGCCTTGGTCGCTTTGCCCGTATCAAAATCAACGTCGGCAAGGTTCAGCGTGCCGGCACGAACTTCCTGGAGATAAACACGGTACTGGTCCACTGTGGTATTAATGCTCTTGAAGTACAGGTCTTCCGTTTGCGGCGTCGGGTTATTGAATGCGAGTGCCTTTAAGGGACCCCATTTGGGCACGTATCGCATGACCGCCGACCAGACGCGAGTGCCGAAGCCAGTCTTCGTATAGTCCTTGCCCCATTCTTTTTCATACTCGGAGCGCGACAGTCGGTAGAGGAACTGCTCTTTCGCAAAATCTGGCTTCTCTTTCATCATGTCCTTCTCGTGTGTCCGCAGTGCAATCTGTGTCATTTGCGGGATCATGCGGCTGACCGCATATCGATACGAAGCGATGGCAATATCCTCGTGTGCAAGCACATCCTTCAACTCGAGCCCATACACAATGGGGAACGTCCGTTCTAACAGCGGTTTGGATACCTGAAATCCGATGAAATCGTGGTACTGCTGCGACGCATATCGATTCTTGGCCACTTGGATCATATCGAATCCAAACTCCGTCTTCAGATGTGCGCTATGGTCCTCCGCGTAGTTAACAGATTGGCCATACTTCGCTCGCAGTTTGGAATATTGGATGGAAACTGCCAGGTTGACTGCGGGGTGTCCGGCGATGTCTGAGGCATAATGCGCAAGTGCACCAAGAGCAAAGGCGTACTCTTTTGCATCCTGGCTCTGCAATAGCAGTTCTTGAACGAAGTCTCCGCTGCGAACGTAATGCACCAAATTGCTGAATTCCACACTTCCAAAGGGATAGTACCCGAGGTCCTGAATGACGGCGCCGCCGTACGCGTAACCGTGTGTTTCCTTGAGCTGATCCTCCGTTAGTAATGGGAATCGTTTCAGGAGTAAAGGGCGAAGCTGGTCAGCCCACACCAGGTCCACAATTTCTTCATGGGTGAGCACCGAATAGGCGCACGATCCATTGCCGCAAAGAAGCATAATGAGAACGAGTGCCACGCATCGGATCGCCCACGGGCCCAGGCCGGGCGAAGCAGCCTTTTGATTCAGGCTTGTCTCAGCTTGGCTTTTTGAGGGCAGAAACAAGTTTCGCCGCTTCCTTCATTCTCTCTTTGTAGAATGCTGGACTGATCAGGATTGTTGTTTCTCTCACGCGCAGTCGTTCCTTGGTGTCTTTCTTTGATAAGAATAGAGATAAAGCCATGTAGGTCTTGATCTCCTTCTCCAGAAACCTGACTACCTCGCGTTTAGACTCGTCCATCACGCACCTCCGGCGGTAAAAGCACGGCCTCTATGCATGGAATGGGATCAGCGGGTCATTTCATCTTCATCGAACGCTACCGTCATCTCTATTCGTGCAGCGTCGGCACCCGCAGTGAATCCCGAGAATTTCAAATTCGTCCAATCAGCACGAGAATGACAACGATAAGAAGGGCGAGGCCGACTCCACCTGTCGGAACATAGCCCCAAGTCCGACTGTGTGACCACCTCGGTAACGCTCCCAAGAGCACCAAGATCAATAGAACGATCAACACGGTTCCAAGCATGGTTTTTCTCCCTGCTATGTGATCTATTCCCATAATTCCCTAATTGCCCGCCCCGGCGGACATTGCCATTTTCCCAATGGGTGTCGTGCCGGGTCGGGTTGCGTTTGGTTCGCTCGCGGATTCACCCGCTAGATCACAACGGTGATGGCAAAACGAGCACCTGGGTAATAAGGGTTGTACATGTAATAGCCGCCATCGATGTAATCGATGTAGAACTCGTCGGTGTAATACCAGCCAACTGGCCACGGTTGCACATACCCAAACCAGTAGCCGCCATACTGGAATCGGGAATACCCGCTGACCATCACCGGGTTGCCCATCCGAAACTCGTGTCCCCGGCCGAAGTTGGATTGGAATCGCGCGTCCGGAATTCGACCGCTTCCTCTGGAACTTAAGCGCAGAGCCGGTTGTGCGTGCTGTACAGCCGTTTCCTCCTGTGTGCGCTGAGGACCCTTTGAAGATGTGGTTTGCTTCTGGGATGGCTCCTGCTGAGCCTTGACTTGCTGAGTTTGCTGCTCTGTAGCCTTCGCTTGTTCCTGCTGCTTTTGTGACTGCTCTTTTTCACCGTTGGCTTGCTGCTGCTGGTGTTGAGTCTGCTGCTTGCTGGTCTTTGCTGGTTCCTGCTTCTGTTTCTGTTCTTGCGGTTGCTGCCCCTTGGCTTGCTGCGCTGGCTTCGCTTCCTTTTGCTCCTTTTCGGGCTTAGCGGGTTGCTCCTGTTTCGGGGCGCTGGGCTTTTCTTCTTGTTTCTCCGGCTTATCCTGCCCGGGATAGCTTGGAACTATAAATCCGAAAAGCAGAAACATTAGCAGTGTACTGATCACTCGAATTGTTTTCACCTTGTTGCCTCCAATATTGCTTATGCGTGCGTGCCAATGTCTGGCGCGCTGATTCTTGTCGATCCTTGGCCTCAGTTCGCGAATCGCGGCCCTCGACTCGACCGTTCATCGGAGGGCGTCTACGTCCCGACGCGTATATTCCCGAGGGAATGAAATAGTCCAAACACATTCAGCAGCCAGAGCACCACGGCAATCACCACCACTCCGTTTAGGATCGACTTGATGTTGCTTTGCATAGGGATAAAACTGTTCACCAACCACAACAGAACGCCCACGACGATCAGGGCTATCAAAATTTGTACGAGTGGCATATTCTTTCTTCCTCTCTTCCATCTCTCGAGACACTTCCACCCAATGCCCGATTTGTTTCATGCACTTTCTCTTTCCGAGAGCGCCATGAAACTCATTGCCGCGACAAAGGCTGGATGCCTCTTCGGCCAAGATCCTTGCTTAAGTTGTCGTTCGATATCCTTAATGCTGGGACAGCCGTAGGATTCAGCTTGAGGATGGACTGTCCAACAAAACAGTCCTTTTACGGCAAGCCCATCCTATGCCCTCCCCGCCCACGCGTCTGTTCACTTGTATACAACTTCGCAATTTGTTCGTGCCTGTTCCCTTCGTTAAAAGTGCTATCTGCTCTTTCTTCTCTACCGAGCTACAGTAATCTCATGACCGTTCACGGCAGAAAACAGACTCGAAGTGATATGCTGGGGATGCTATCTGAAAATGTGTGAAATCGTTCCGTCAACCTGGCTTATTCGGTAATTTTGTGTGTCGAGTATGCGCTTTACAACCCGCAAGAAAACGAATTCGACCCGTTCGGGTAAGCACGGATTCGACTTGCGTGTTTTTCTTGAGACCGCTGGCGTGGCTCGCCAGGTCCTGAAATTTCGAAAATCCGAAAAAATCTACTCCCAAGGTGACCGCGCCAACAGCGTGAAATACATCCAAACAGGCGGAGTGCGCCTGTCCGTCATCAGCGAAGGCGGCAAGGAAGCGGTCGTGGCGGTACTGGGGCCGGGCGACTTTTTTGGTGAGGGATGTCTGGCAAGTCAAGCTGTCTACATGGGAACAGCTTCGGCGATTATGCCCACGTCTATTCTATCCATTGGTAAAAAGGAGATGATGCGCGTGCTCCGCTCGGAGCATATCTTTTCTGACCTGTTCATCACTCATATGCTCTTGAGGAACATCCGCATCGAGGAAGACCTGATCGACCAGTTGTTCAATTCCAGCGAGAAACGACTCGCACGCGCCCTCCTCTTGCTGGCGCGCTATGGCAAGGAAGACCAGCCCCATGCGCTGCTACCAAAGGTGTCGCAGGAAGTGCTCGCGGAGATGATTGGCACAACTCGCTCGCGCGTTAATTTTTTCATGAATAAGTTCAGAAAAATGGGCTTCCTCAAATACAACGGCGGGATTCAAATCAATACTTCACTCCTGAGCGTCGTCTTGCACGATTGATTTTCTGGCCAGCCCTTCCTTTCCGAAGTGAAGCCTAATGAGCCATTGGACAGCTTGTTCGGAGACGATAGCCAGTCGAATGTGCTTCCGGTTCGGTTCGGTTTTCAGCCGTGGCACAGTTTCCCCGGGGATTTGCCTCGTTGTGGAGTTTGATCGCGACGGCGGCCAGGCACATCGCTCGCTCAATCAATTGGTATTCGCTGGCAGATGGCTTTCGCGGATCGCCACAGTACATCTCCAGCGATCCGAGCACTTCTTCCTTCTCAGCCACCACATCTTCGGAACAGAAACTAGTTAGCCCAAAAAATGCTGCCTTTCCGGCAATTGCGGAAAACGTGCAGTGGTCATCGCCTGGCAAAGAGATAAGAGAAACCACGTCGGCAATCTGACCATCGAGCGCACTACAGATTCCCTCCAATACTTTCCCGAGCGGTGCACGCGCGGAGATCGCCTGAAGAAGTTGTTCTTCCATAATTAATAAAAATTGGCTCTCACCGTCGGCTCGAGACGTCTTGCGTCTTTGCGTGCTGCCGAACCCACCGCATTGGGATTTGTTCATGTCTGCTTTCTGATTTCCGGTTCGAATTTCTCCTACTTCCGAGTTTCACAAATATCTAGCTTTTGATCTATGGAGAGAGAACCTGAGGTGTAGGCGGAACACCGAATCGCTTGTCTTTCATCGCGTACAAATCCCTATCTGCTGTAATCAGGAGCGTTCCTACGGTATTGGCGTCCGCCGGATAACCGGCAATCCCCACACTTACAGAAAGTACAGGTTCTTCCGCTTCTCTCGCCAGAATTTCGCAGATCCGCCGGGCCACCAAGGAAGCGGCGGCTGGGGAAGTTTCCGGCAGGACGAGCGCAAACTCGTCACCGCCATGTCGCGCCGCAGTATCAACCGACCGGCAGCAATCGGCCATGATTTGCGCCAGCCGGCAGAGCGCCCGGTCGCCAATCAGATGACCATATTGATCGTTGATCTTTTTCAATCCATCCAGGTCCAGCAAGACGAGCGAGAATTCACGCGCGGTACGCTTGGATCGGTCAATCTCCGCATGCAGCACCTCGAAAAGGCATCGATGATTTGCGATTCCGGTCAGCGAATCGCTTGAAGCCTGGTGCCGTAGTTGTTCCTCAAGTCTTCGCTGTTCTGTGATGTCCACCACGATGATCTCGCAGCCATTGAAATTCCCGAGCTCGTCGAAGGCATCGCGTCCGCTGAGCCTGGCTTTCAGAAGTGTTCCCGTCTTTCGTCTCAACTCGACTTCTATTGGCTCGAATTGAATCGAATCCGGAGAATTTCCGGCCATCAGCTTTCCTTGCTCCAGATTGAGTACGATCTCAGAGGCACGGTTCGCCGCCAGCAGTTCCTCTTTGGATTCATAGCCAAGCATAGTGCAGAGGGCCTTGTTGACTTCGAGAAACTTCCCTTGCGCATCACATCGACATATCCCATAAGCCGGGTTTTCCACCAGCGCGCGGTACAGCGATTGCGAGTGGCGCAATGCTTTTTCGGCATCAGCCAACTCGCTGCGCAGTTTCTTGCCATTCAATGCTCGCCGAACTGCCATCGGTAATTGACCGATATGGCCAAGTTCCACGTGCTCGAATGCGCCTTGGGCGGCTAGCTCCGCGACGGATTCGCTTGCCATGGCCGGGGTCAGGAAAATGAGCGGGATTTCTTGTGCGGTCTGTGAAAAACATTGCAACTCCTGCGGCCCTTTGCAGCTAGGGCTGGGGTACTCCATGACGATGACATCATAGGATTGAGCGCGCAGCTGTTCCCCGCACCGTTTCAAACTCAAGACAACATCTGAACTCACTCTGAATTGGCCCTTCTCTAGCTCGTGCACGCAAAGTTTCAGCGTCTCTGCGTCGAGGTGAAGGAAAAGGACGTTTAGCGGAGACTTTCGGTGGCCGGAGGTTCTCTCCTGGCGCACAGGCGAAACCGCAGACTGACTTTGGCTTTGGGCTGGGTGCGGTATGGAACTCATGGCTTAGACCACCGAAGCGATCCGCGCGGAAAAGACTTCTACCGAAGAGGGGGGCCGATGAAAACCTAGGCTACCTGGACCAGAGTTCAGTGTCTGTCACTTTTTGCACACCCCCAGGTAAAAGGCTAAATGATCCCTAAGGGAGCTGGCGCTCCGCGCAGCGCCACTTCCTAATTCTTAGACCACGACTGATGGGAACGTCGAATCTCTGTGTACAAAACGAGACAGACATGGCCTCTTCTGCGGTAGAAACTTATTTGAGTTATGTGTTGCCAAATACCTTCGGGAGACTCGAAATGAGGCATTGCCCACGATGCCAGAGCGAACGTATCCATCAATCGAGGCGCAAGGGTTTCTTGGAAAAAGCATTTTTGAGGATCGTCTTCCTGAGGCCCTTTCGCTGCGAACGGTGTGACCGTCGATTTTTCCGCCCCAGTTTCACAACAAATAATAGCGCGTCGCGCGCGGCAACCACTCCCTAACAACAAGGTGTGATTCACGAGCAGATCTTCGATTGCTTTCCGTTGTTCATTCTGAATGCCTATCTCGGAGAAATACTCCATCGTAGAGGGCCGCCCGAGATCTCCCACAATGCAAATTTCTTCACCCCGTTTTTCAGCGCGAACTGCCCCAAGCATCATGCCTTAATCAGACTGCTGATATCGTGATAGCTCACCGCCTCCTCGGCAAATGTAAAGGTTCCGTGCTCCTGCATTTCGCGGGCCGCCCGAAGAAAGGCACCATAGGCGACACGCGACAGAGCGCTGCCAACACTTACGCGCCGAACCCCGATCTCTGAAAGCAATTCCAGGTTCAGCCTAACGCCTGGCGATCCCATCAACACGTTCACTGGACGATCCACGGCGCTGACCACCGCAGCAATGTCGCCCCGGTTCACAAGGCCCGGCGCGTACAAAACGTCCGCACCCGCCTCTTGGTAGGCCTGCAAACGCTCGATAGTGTCCTTGAGATCGATTCGCCCAACCAGGAAGTTCTCCGCTCGCGCCGTCAGCGTAAACGGGAACGGCAGGGCACGCGCCGCTTCGGCTGCCGCTCTGACCCGCTCGACGGCAAGCTTCTGTGAATAAATGGGATCTTCCGGACGCCCCGTGGCATCTTCAATGGAACCTCCGACGACTCCCGCATCGGCCGCAAGCCTGATCGTCTCCGCGACGATTTCAAGGGCGTCTCCAAACCCCTTTCCCAGGTCCGCGCTGACGGGTAAGTCCGTGGCCGAGGCGATCTCCACCAGGTGAGCCATAACCGCGTGGCGATCGACAGTATTGTCCAAGCGCCCCAGGGAAAAGGCATAGCCTGCGCTGGTCGTGGCCAACGCCTCAAAGCCCAGCCGTTCCAATAATCGGGCCGTGCCGGGGTCCCACGGATTTGGAAGGATGAATGCTCTTTTACGCTCATGGAGTGCTCGAAATGCCTGCCCTTTTTCTGCCTGGGTCCTCATAACAGATCACGTTTCTCCTGAGAGTTTTGCGAGAATCCCGAATGTTCCATCCACGACTTCCACAAAATTCCTCTCCTCTCGGATAATAAAACGTTTGCTCACCGCCATGCCAAAATTTTCACGCCCTTCTGCATCGGACTTCAGTCGTGTCCGATCGGCTTCATAGGTGGCCAGGCTATCGAACGCAATCAAGCCCCAGGCAACATCATTGGTGCCCTCATGAGGCAGAAAATATCCGACAAGGTGGCCACCACACAGGGAAATGATCCGTCCCCAATTCTCGGCGTACTTCTTGAATCCTTCTCGCTGGTAGGGATCAATCTGGTAGCGAATTACGCACACAATCGTCATCGCTCTTCTCCTCGTCCTTTGCATAACCAGTTTCTTTCCGTCGAGAGTCAGCCCCGTGTACATTGCCGCAATGCCCTCGATTGCTCGCAGCGGCTAGCCGGCCCCCCTTCCGGAATCGGTCGGCTGCATGCTTGGCAGTCTGCCTGTTGTTCGGCAGGAACGATTCGTTTATAATCAAAGTATGGATGTTGATCAGCAGACAGACGCGGCGGTTTCCAAAATTGCCGCGGCCATTGGCGAGCCGGCTCGCGCGCGCATGCTCTTTTGTCTAATGGACGGCCACGGCCGCACCAGCACGGAACTCGCCGTTCTCGCGGGTGTCAGCCCTTCCACCGCCAGTGTGCACCTACATCGTTTGAAGGTCGCGCGCCTGGTCAAGGTGCTCATCCAGGGCAAACATCGCTTCTTTAGCCTGCAAGGCCCGGACGTAACCAGTGCCCTCGAAGGGCTGAGCGTTCTCGCTGGCGGCGCTCGCAACAAATTCGTGCCCACCGCACCAGATAGGCTACGGGTCGCGCGGACTTGTTACGATCACATGGCGGGCATGGTGGGTGTGACGCTCCACGACCGTTTCAAAGCACTGGGCTGGCTCACGGAAGGTCCTAAGGGCAGCCACAACTCCTACGACGTCACTCAGGATGGGGCCAAGGCCTTTGAGGCCCTGGGCATCGACCTCGAAGCTACGCGAGCCTTGCGCCGCCGGTTCGCATGCCCTTGCCTTGATTGGAGCGAGCGACGACCTCATATCGGCGGCGCGCTCGGCGCGGCTCTTCTAAAAACTGCCTTCAAGCGCAAGTGGGTAGTCCAGGAACTGGACAGCCGCGCGTTGGGCCTTACACGTTTTGGCCGCCACGAAATTTTGACTCACTTTGGCATTCATGTCTGAACCCTTCCGCCTTTTGACGGGCGAAATATCTCTACTGTAAAAAAGTAAGGTTTGGGAATAGAATATCCTCCCAGTCTGTTACCTGACAAACGGAGCATCGTTCATGGCCATTGCCACCATCAATCCCGCAACCGGCGAAGTCATCAAGAAATTCGAGGCGCTGACCGATACACAAGTCGACGAAAAAATCTCCCAGGCCGCCAAGGCGTTTCAGAGTTTCCGGAAGACTTCTTTTGCCGACCGCGCCCGCTGGATGACCAAGGCCGCCGAAATCCTAGAAGCAGAAAAAGAATCCCTCGGCCGGCTCATGACCCTCGAAATGGGCAAAACCCTCGGCTCCGCCATCGCAGAAGCCGAAAAGTGCGCTACCGGCTGCCGCTATTACGCCGAGCACGCTGCCGGATTCATTGCTGACGAAGTCATTGAGACTACCGCTTCCAAGAGTTTCATCCGCTACCAGCCACTCGGCATTGTCCTCGCTGTCATGCCATGGAATTTCCCTTTCTGGCAGGTCTTCCGATTCATTGCTCCAGGTTTGATGGCTGGTAACGTGGGCTTGCTGAAGCACTCCTCCAACGTTCCCCAATGTGCCCTCAAGATCGAAGACATTCTCCTTCGCGCTGGTTTTCCCCTTGGCGTGTTTCAAACTCTTCTGATCGGTGCGGCGCAAGTTGACCGAATCTTGAATGATCCACGCGTGGCAGCGGCCACCCTCACCGGCAGCGAACAGGCCGGCATCCAAGTCGGTGTATCCGCGGCAAAGCGCATCAAGAAAGTGGTTCTGGAGCTCGGCGGAAGCGATCCCTTCATTGTCATGCCTAGCGCCAATGTCGAGGAGGCCGCCGCCAACGCCGTAAAAGCGCGGGTCATCAACAATGGACAGTCCTGCATCGCCGCCAAGCGTTTCATCGTTCACGAACAGATCGCCGATGCCTTCGAAAAGGAATTTGTCCGCCGCATGCAATCTCTGAATTTGGGCGACCCTTTCGACGCCAAGACCGATGTCGGCCCCCTTGCCACTCCGGACGCTGTCAAGGATCTCGACGCTGATGTGCAGAAAACCATTCGCGCCGGTGCAAGATTGCTCACCGGTGGGAAGCCTGTGTCAGGTCCAGGCAATTTCTACCAGCCCACTGTGCTTACCAGCATCCCCAAGGATTCACCCGCCTATCGCGAAGAGTTTTTCGGCCCTGTCGCAAGCATTTTCCGGGTGAAGGACATCGAGGCTGCACTGGCCATCGCCAATGACACCCGCTTCGGCCTAGGTTCCAGCGCCTGGACGAATGATCCCGCCGAGCGCGAGCGCTTCATTAATGACCTCGAAGCCGGCATGGTTTTCATCAATCAAATGGTCGCATCCGATGCCCGTTTGCCTTTTGGTGGGGTTAAAGCTTCCGGTCACGGCCGTGAACTCGGCCCCTATGGCATCCGCGAATTTACGAACGCCAAGACCGTCTGGATCCGCGACCTTAAGTAAGTAACAAGGATCGCCTGCGCCAGAATCTGTCTTACTGCACTTCCACCGTCACGGGGCTCATCGGACGCTCTCCGATTTCTAACTTCTGTGCCTTCGCGAGAAATGGCTCCAGCACTTCCCGCTTGGACCACTCCATCTCCCAACCGTCTTCCACTGCTAGCAGCGTATACTTCCCCGGCGCAATCGTAGCTAAGTGGAATGTTCCGTCCGAATCGCTCTGATCCCGTCGCACCAATCTGTCCCAATCCTTACGGTTTTCCGGTATCAGCAGGATCATCGCTCCCGCAAACGGTTTCCCTTGCTTCAGAGCGGTTCCATCCATGGCGTTTGCTACTTGTGCTACCGTCACTAGCAAACTTACTTCCTGACTCCCCTCCGTCTCGATCGTCATGCCTGTGACTTTTGCGCCCTTCGCCTCTATCCTTCTCACCACTACATCCGGCGGTTGGAGAATCGCGAATTCAAACACCTGTGGTCCCGCGGGCAAATTCTCGAATCGAAAGTTTGGAGCCGCGCCGCCTTCTCCCTGGGGGTTCCCGGAGTACCCCGCATCGTAGGTGCGCCCATTCGCGTCCTTCAATTGCAGCGTGGCGTTCATAATCTTCTGCTCGCCATCCGCCATCCGAAACTCTCCGCGTACGGCCGGTCCTCCGCCTGGTGATGGTTGCAAATGTAACTGCGAATTTCCTGAGACATCAATCTCCTGCACCACTGCCCTCTCGCCCTCCCCCACGCCGGAAATCCATATTTGGTAGCGTCCTGCGGCAAACCCCGAAATCTCCATCACGCCAGGGCCGGAAACTATGTTGGGGGTTATCGCTCTGTTCCCTCCTTCTCCGGGGAGTTCCATCAGCAAGGTCACGTTCGATTGTTGCCCGTTCTCGTTTTCGCCGATCTGCACATGGAGATGGGCCGAGGGCTCCGGAAACAAGTGAAAGTTGGCGCTCTCCACTTGCCCTGCCTGCAGGTTCATCCATCCCATTCCGTGCCAGTCGCGCGCGTTTGGGTAATACAGCGTTGGATATACCACATCGGGCAAGAAAGTCTGCGAATCCTCCCCTCCCGGGATACTTGCTCCATTCCTCGCAGGCATTCCTGTTGTGTACACGTGTAAGTTGATTCGCCCTTCCTCCCCCGTGTAACGCTGGGTCGGCGTCAGGTACCGGCTGTACCATGGAGTGGCCGTCACGCTCACGGAATATTTTCCCGCCAACAGATGCTCAAAGCGGTATCGGCCTTCGTCATCTGCAATTGTGGTCCCCGCTCCCGTAACGCTCCGGATTCCGTTTTGCACTTGCTCGGTCCACAACGTGACCGCCGCCCCACGAACAGCCTCCGCATTCTCATCCGTCACTTGGCCCGTGATCGTCGCAGAGGGGCTCAGCGGAAATCGCACATGGACCGAATCCTTGCCGGGACCCACCGCCACTCCCGTCCAGAAATTTTCATGCTGCAGAAAGGCTTGCTGCGCGTAACCCTGCCGCGACGCGCGTACCGTATATTTTCCCTCGGCTAAATTCGTGAAACGAAAACTGCCGTTTGGGTTCGATTGAATGATCTCAAACGCTGGATTTGCGGGTTGCGCGCTTTCCTGAATGCTCAGCTCTACCTCGGAGAGCGCCTGGCCCGTCTTTGCATCGACAACCACACCCCGTATTTCATAAGGACCGGCCGGCCGCGGCGGCAAGTGCAAAGGATTCTGCGCTCGCACAGGCAAAGCCATAGCGACAAGCGCTACCCCAAGCATCGCGCGCGATATGTTCATGGCTCCAGGCTCTTCAGCTCCAGTGTCAGGCTCGCCGCCCCGGATGCTTGCACTTCCACCGGCGTAGCCTGCGACTTCACCTTCGCTAGCGTTTCCGGATCTTCGGGATCGAGATCATCCGTACCATCCAGCGCCACCGCAAGATATTTTCCGGGCGCCAACCCTTGGAATTGAAACACGCCATCGGAATTCGCCGCAGCCGAAATCCCTCGCCGCGGTCCATCTTCCGGAATCAGCAGAACTCTGCCCATAGACGGCTGTCCTCCTTTCGAAACGGTGCCCTGCACTCTTGCGCAGTCATCACGTAACACCACTTCGATCGGTTCGACCGATCCGCCCGCCGTTACAATCAAATCTCCATTCAGTACATCGCTCGTTCCAGATTTCACCGATACCACACACCGGTTTGGCTCAACCCTCACCCTTGCATGATATGTACCGGGTTGCAGAGAAACTTCGTACCCTTCTTCCGGGCTGTCCGGCCTTGCAGTAAGGGTCGCCGCGAAAAGCTCATTGTCCACGGGCAGGTCCGTGCGCAGGAAGGACACCAAACCGCCGGAATCCAACGCTGGATTCCCAGCAGCCTGCGCAAATTGGTAGCGAAATCGCACCGGTATCTTTCGATCCTCGGACAGGACGATCGAGACAGAGTCCACGTTCTGGGCAACCTCAACCTCGCTGATCCCGGTTTTTGTACCACCCACTCCGGCCTCCGGTGGCTCGACCGCCCCCACGAAATAGCTTCCAGCAGGCACACCCTCCAGCACAAAGCTGGTAAGCCCCGGCAAGATGGTGGTTGCAGCCACGGGTCTCACATCGTGCCGCCCTACGACCACGACCACCAACGGCCCTCCACTTGTTGCTCCGAGCACACTTCCCGAAAGCCGGTAAAGCGGTTGCGATGTCAACCGCATGTCCGCCTGCACCTGCTTACCCGGCGTGAGCCGCACCGGAGTCGCGAGACTCGGATCGGTCACGCTCGGATAAAAATAGGTCGGATACCCAGTACGCAGTTTGGAAGCTTGGAATAGCGCGATCGGTCCATCGGCGTCCATCTTCTGCGACACGTTCACCAAATAGCTTCCGGCGTGCAATTCCGCAAGACGAAACTCTCCGTTTTCGTTGGTAATTGCGCTCGGCAAATTCCCGCGCATGCCTGTGGAATGCTTCGCCCCGGTGCGCGTCAGTTCTACAGTGAACCCTTCTAGCGCTCGCCCGTTTTCGTTCGTCACCCTGCCGTAGATCACCGCCTCGGGGTAGAGTTTCAATTCCAAAGGCTGCAGGTTCGGCGCAAGATGGACGCGTTGCTCACCCACTGACTCCGGATAATATTCCTGCGCAGAGAAATAGCCCGGCTTGCGCGCTACGATGACCGCATCCCCTGCCCCCATCCCTTCGAATTGAAAGCTACCGTCGGCGCCCGTCAACATGGCGCGTGGCATTTCTCCCAGCACCTGCACCAGTGCCGTGCGAATGGGAGCGCCATCGACGGAGCTAACCACCGTTCCTCGCAGCACAATGTTTTCTTCAGGCGGAGGCGCAGCGGAGAGAGAGAAACGGCCGGCCGCAGCGAACAAGAAAACCAGAGCTGCCGTAACGAACGACATCCGCGCAAACTTTCCCATCAGGCGGTTCATTCCGGCAACCCCAGGTACAAGAAGTCCGAGCGTATCATCTCTATTACATCTTGGATGGTGTTGCCTTAGACGAAGTTTTCTCTCGTTCAGTTCTCGCCTGCCACTCCTCTCTCACCCCAAAACGAATGAGGCTCTGCCGATTGACGCGGGAACTCCGGAAGTAGCATGATTCTCACTCTGGCCATGGACCCGACGCTGGTCCCCCGGCGTCTTGCCATAACGAAGCAATGCGCCGCTCCGTGCGCAAAGTCCGCGGCCTGGTGTCTTCCTCAATTTTCAATGGAGAGAGTGCCGTGCCGAAAACCCTCGAGAAGAAACAGTCTGAACGGAAACCGCGGGCCAAGAAACAAGGGTTGACCGAAGCGCAGATCGCAGTCCACTGGAAGGAAGAGGAATACATCCGTCCGCCAGCTCGCTTCATTGCCCAGGCCAATCTGAACGACCCACACATTGTCGAACGCTTCAGCGAAAAGAATTTCCCTGAGTGTTTCCGCGAATATGCCGAACTTCTCCATTGGGACCAGTATTGGCACACCACGCTAGACACCAACCATCCTCCGTTCTGGAAATGGTTTGTTGGCGGCAAGCTGAATGTCAGCTATAACTGCGTCGATCGCCATCTGGCCAAGTGGAAAAACAAGGCCGCGTTGATCTTCGTCCCTGAACCGGAAGACGAAGCTCACGTGGTCATCACTTTTCAGGAACTCTATCGCCGCGTTAACGAAGTCGCCGCCATGCTTCGCGAGTTTGCCGGCTTGCAAAAAGGCGATCGCGTCACCATTCACATGCCCATGATTCCTGAGCTGCCCATCACCATGCTCGCCTGTGCCCGCCTGGGCGTTATCCATTCCGTTGTGTTCGGCGGTTTTTCCGGAGAAGCTTGCGGCCTGCGCGCCGCGGATTCTGGAAGCCGCGTTCTGATCTATGCCGACGGCTACCATCGCAATGGACGCTGGGTCGATCACAAGGCCGGCGCTGACCTCGCCGTCCAAACCGCAAAAAAGGAAGGCCAGGACATTGACAAGGTTCTTATCTGGAAGCGTTACCCCCACAAGTACACTTCCGATTCGCCCATGATTCTGGAGCGTGATTTTTTCATCGACGACGTCCTCAAAGACTTTCGCAACCGCGTCGTCGAGCCTGTTTCCATGGACGCCGAAGATCCTCTCTTCCTCATGTACACCAGCGGCACAACCGGCAAACCTAAGGGCTGTCAGCACCGCACGGGCGGTTATCTTGCCTACGTCGCGGGTACTTCAAAGTACTATCAAGACATTCATCCCGAGGATGTCTACTGGTGCATGGCCGACATCGGCTGGATTACCGGCCATTCTTACATCGTCTACGGCCCGCTCGCTCTTGCGGCCACCAGCGTTCTCTACGAGGGTGTGCCGCAATTCCCGGATGCCGGCCGCCCATGGCGCATCGCCGAACGCCTTGACGTGAATATCTTCCACACCTCGCCCACGGCTATTCGCATGCTTCGCAAAGCCGGTGCCGACGAGCCCAAGAAGCACAACTACCGTTTCAAGCACATGACCACGGTCGGTGAACCCATCGAGCCGGAGGTTTGGCGCTGGTATCACGAAATTGTCGGCAAGGGTGAAGCTGTCATTGTCGACACCTGGTGGCAAACCGAAACCGGCGGCTTCCTCTGCACCACCAAGCCCGCTCTCGATGCCATGAAACCCGGCAGTGCCGGTCCGTCCTGCCTCGGCATTTACCCCATCATCTGGGACGAAGAAGGAAAAGAAGTTTCCGCCGCATCTCACAACGCGGGCAACATCTGCATCCGCAATCCATGGCCCGGCATCATGCAGACCATCTGGGGCGACCCCCACCGCTTCGTCAGCAATTATTACAAGAAGTACAACACCAATCCTCACAGTAAAGACTGGCACGATTGGCCGTACTACGCTGCGGATGGCGCGGTGCTGCCTTCCGACGGCTATTACCGCATCCTCGGTCGTGTCGACGACGTCATCAACGTTGCCGGCCACCGTCTCGGCACCAAGGAACTCGAATCCGCTTGCCTCACCATACACGAAATCGCCGAAGCTGCCGTCGTTCCCGTGGTGGATGAGCTCAAGGGCCGCGTCCCGGAGATCTACATTTCCCTCAAGCCCGGCGTTCTGCCAAAGAGGACCATCCTCGAAAAGGTCACCGCCACCATCGAAACCATGATTGGCAAAATCGCCCGTCCCAAGCGGATTCACATCGTTCCCGATATGCCCAAGACGCGTTCCGGCAAGATCATGCGCCGTGTTCTGGCTGCCATCTCCAATAACATGGACACCGGCGACATCACCACACTCTCGAATCCCGATATCGTCGGCCAAATTCGCCAGCTTGTGCAGGGCCGCGACATTCAACCCCTCAACGAAGGCCCGGAGGATATCCGCCGCTTCGGCGAGGAGCGCTAAGCCGCATTTTCACATCGAGACCGCACTCCGCGTCGGTCCGCTAAATCGACCGTATTCCGAGTCGACCTCTTCGAAACACCGCTCTTCTGCCTAGGGGCGCTGCATCGCTGCGCCCCATGTCCGCACAATTTTTCATGTTGCGGGTCTCGTTTTCTCAAAGCCATGCTAGGGACCGCGGCTACCCCGTGAATTTGCAAATCTCTGCCTGCGTCAACCCTTCCAATTGCCACGATCGGACCTGTTTCGGTGTAATCGCCCCGTTGGGTTCTGAAGGAGAACCATTTTGCTGTGGTGGACTTGCCAGCGGGGCAGACAAAACTAGAGGGTTCGCAGTGCCGCCACGAAGGAGAGCGCGGCTATTCGCCCTACCATGTCATGATCGACAGGACATGGCTCGCACTTCCGCTTGATCAACTACCTGTACGTCTTTCCACTGCCCCTTGGGTCGAAACTACCGCGTCCTCTGGTTCATTGTCTAAAGTACGGCAGCCGGGCTACCCTCTCCCGCCTCTATTCTTCCAAGGTGGAAGTATCTCCAATGTCCCGGCCTAGTTCCTGCGCCTTCAATAAACGCCGCATGATTTTCCCGCTGCGCGTCTTCGGCAACTTCTCCGGAAATGCAATGTCTGCCGGGACCGCGATGCCCCCGAGCACGTGTCGAACGTGGTCCTTCAGTTTCACTTCTAATTCTGGTGAAGCTGCATGCCCCACGCGCAGAATCACGAATGCCTTGATATTCTCACCCTTGATTTCGTCCGGACGTCCGATGACTGCCGCCTCCGCAACCGCCGGATGGCTGACCAGCGCACCCTCCACGTCCGCCGTGCCGATGCGGTGGCCGGCCACATTCAGCACGTCGTCGGCGCGTCCCACCACCGTGAAATAGCCTTCTTCATCGCACAACGCTACATCACCTGTGGTGTAGACATCGGGCACCTTGCTCCAATCGTGTGCATAGCGCTCTGCATCTCCGAAGCATGTCCGGTACATGTGCGGGAACGGCTTTTTCAGGACTAGCAGCCCCCCCTTATTAGGAGGCATCTTGTTCCCGTGCGAATCCACAACCTCCGCAATCACTCCCGGCAACGGTTTGCCTGCCTTCGACGGGCGCGCCGGAAAGTGTGGTAGCGTTCCCAGGCACGGCCCTCCGGTCTCCGTCTGCCACCAATTGTCGGCCACGAATGCCCACTCGCCATTTCCGCAAATCACGCGGTAGGCCCATTCGAGAGCCTCGGGATTCAGCGGCTCTCCCGCCACGGAAAACAACCGCAAACTCTTCAGGTCAAAACCCTTCGGCAATTCATCGCCGTGCCTCATGAACATGCGCACCGCTGTCGGGGCCGTGAATATAACCGAAGCCCGGTATTTCTCCACCAGTTCCCACACGATCGCTGGATGCGGATAGTCAATCGCCCCCTCGCGAAACATCGTCGTTGCACCTGCCACCAGTGGCGCGTACACGATGTAGGAATGTCCCACGATCCAGCCAATATCCGACGTGCAGAAAAACACGTCGTCATCGCGAATGTCCCAGAAGCGTGTCATATGGTAGTAGGTGCCCACCATGTAGCCGCCGTGCACATGCACCACGCCCTTAGGTTTCCCCGTGGTTCCGCTGGTGTACAGTATGAACAGCGGGTCTTCTGCGTCCATTACCTCAACGGGGCAGTTTGGCGATTGCTTGGCGATCAGTTCGTAAAAATCTACGGCATGCGCTGCGCCCAATTCGATCACCGGTTTGATGCGCCGGTACACCACGACCTTCTGCACGATCTCCAATCCTGAGATCGCTTCCTCCACGATGGAGCGCAAACTCACGCGTTTTCCCCGCCGAAATCCAATGTCCGCCGTGAGCACCACTTTTGCCTGTGCGTCCTCGATCCTGCCTCGCAACGCCTGTACACTGAATCCGGCATATACAACCGAGTGCACCGCTCCGATGCGCGCGCACGCCAGCATGGAGGCCACTCCCTCAACGCACAGCGGCATGTAAATCACCACGCGGTCGCCCTTCTTCACCCCCAGCGATTTCAGCCCGTTCCCGATCTTCCCGACCAAGTCCAGCAATTGCCCGTAAGTAATCTGTTGCTCGGTACCATCTTCATTCGTGAAAATGTACGCCACCTTGTTGCGTCTTCCCGATTTCACGTGCCTGTCCAGGCAGTTGTACACAATGTTGCACCGACCGCCCAGAAACCAGGCAAAGGTTGGGTAGTTCCAATCGAATGTCTTGGTCCACGGCTCATGCCAATGCAATTCCTTGGCAATCTCGTCCCAGAATCCTTCCGGATCCTCGACCGACCTCCTATATTCGCTCTCATAGTCTTTCAGCCGCGCTTCGCGCTTCATGTGCTCCGGCGCAGGAAGTTCGTGCTCGCTGTGCAGCAACTGCCTGATGTGAGTTTCCGACGGCTTAGCGTGCGTGGTCATGCCTCCCCCAGTGATGCGAAGTATCGCATGTGAAGAGGCTCGAAAGGATTGCGCCATCATGGGCCTCTATCCGGCCTCTGTCAATGACCCCTGCCACGGTCACAAATCCTCCTGGCTTGGCGGATAACTTCGAGATGGGGAAGGACAGGGGACAGAAAGCATGCTGGACGGTGCGATAGAACCGCTTCCGAAGACAGCTCCTACCCAGCTTACTTCTGCCTCCGGGCTGGCAAACCCTCTCCCCAAGCCTTTAGAGACCTCCACCTTTTCCGCTCCCAGCATCGCCGTGAGGATCTACGCCGCGTTCCGCCCCCTGATCGCCCTACCTCTGGCCCATTTCCGTTTTCAACCGTGCGCTCTCTAACGCAAGGCCAGGCGAGTCGTTCAGTTCTCAGTGTGAGTTCATTACGTCGGGCACGGCACGACTTTCGTCGAACCGTTACGCAAACAAATTGAGTTGGGCTTTAGCCCTTGAGGGAGATTTTTCACTTCGCGTGCAGGAGTGCGTTCCTGAAATAAATTACGGCTGCGCACTCACTTGCTGGGTCCCGCAGCTCTGCTGCACGGCCGCCTGTACATCCGCATCAAATTGCGCACCATGCCAACCTTGCGCCGAGCACACTTGCCACGCTTCCAGTCCCAGTGCTCCGCGGAAGTCCGCTCCCATCAGGTTCGCGCCGTCCAGTTTCACCTGCCGCAGGATGGCTCCCGCGAATGTGGCGCCGCGCAAATCCGCCTTCGAAAGATCGGCTTCCAGGAATACCGTTCCCTTGGCCTGCGCTCCCGTCAGGTTCGCACCCGTCATCTTTGCTGACGAAAAATCGGTCTGCTCCAGCTTGGCCAGCGAAAGCACCGTCTCTTCCAAGTGCGTGTCTCGCAAGTCGGCATGCGACAGATCCGCCCGCAATAGGTTCGCTTGCCGTAGATTCACCGAGTACATCGTCGCGCCCGCCAGATTCGACGTCGCCAGTGTTGCTCCCTGCAAGTTTGCAAACGACCAGTCCGAGCCCCGGAAATCCGCCCCGTTGAAAGCCGCGCCTTGCGCGTCCGTGCTGACAAGGTTTGCTTTCTCCGCCAGTACATGGTCCATTTTCGCCGAGCGCAGATTCGCTTCGCGCAGATTTGCTCCGCGAAAATCCGATTCCGCCAAACTGCTCCCTTCCAGATTGGCTCGCCACATACGCGCATTGGCAAACGCCGCGTGATATCCGCGCGAATAACGCAAGTTAATCTCGTTTAATCGCGGTCCCTGCGCCTCTGATCCCTGTCCGTTCGCAACCCCGGCATAATCGTGGTGTGTCGAGATGCTCTCCTCCGTCAGATCTGCATACGGACGGTAACCCACAAATTGAAATGCGGTTGCCGCCCATCTTCGTGGGTCGCCTCTTCCCACTTCCGGCCGCAGCGTTGTATCTCCGGGTAAACCGCGAATCACGCCCAGTGATAAAAGGAACAAGCTACAACCGACCAGCACTGGCACGCGTGTGGCTCTCAGCACATCGCGCAGAAATTGTGGCGTGCTTTCCTCCGTCCAGTCACCCGGACGCAACACCCGCTTCACGATCCTTGGCAATCCGCAGGCCGCCGCGCTCGCCACGGTGAACAAAAACACGTGCAACAGCGTCCCGCGATAATCCTGCATTACCAGGTAGCGCAGCCAGAACCAGAACAGCACAATCGGCACCACCCAGTACGCCAGCACCATCGATACATAACTTTCCACCATTCCCAATGCCGAGTGGGGATCCCGCGTCCAACGTAGGTACGGCCGAATCGGCCCCATCAGGTACCACCGCCCGTCTTTTTCCGGCGTTTGCCCATCGGGAAATACTGCCGGCAGCGCGCCCATGCTTCCCCAAAGCCGTAACAGTAGAAATTGCAACCGCAGGTACAATACCGCTAACAACAGAGGGGCTCCCAGATAAAATCCGTGCAGTGGCAGAATATTCGGGATACGTGCTGTCACCGTCGCCGATTCATCCAGTAGTAATCGGACGTCTGTAGTCAGCCCAACTAAGGCGCAGGCACAAACGCAAACTGCCATTAACAACAGGTAGAACCACCGCGCCGATTGCGTGAATTGTTCTATCGTTTTGCGCCCGGTCAGCGCCGCCACCGCTTCCGGCAGCGTCGCATCGAACAAGTTCGTTCCGCCCAGTCGCCCCGCCCACAATCCTTGCGCCCCGTACAGATTCGCCCCCATTAAATTTGCGCCGGAAAACTCCGTGCCCAGCAAATTTGCTTCGCGCAAATCCGCTTCCACCAGGTTCGCGTTGCGCAGATTGGCCATCGACAGGTCTGCGCCCCGCAAATTCACTTTCTGTAACTCGGCTCCCTGCAGATTTGCAGCCGTCAGGTCTACGCCTGTCAAATCCGCTCCGTTGAAGTGCCCCTGCGCGCCTTCGTTTCCGCCAGATTCCACCCACATTCGGTGTTGGTCCAGCACTTCTGCAAATTCCAGCAGGTCGCCCGATGTCACATGCGATTCCGTCAGAGCCATAGAATCTTCGCTGTCGGCTACAGTCGGCTCTTCCACTTCCAGCGGCTCGAACGCTTCCGGCTCGATTGCCCGCTCTACTGTCGTCTTGATTGGCGCAGCTGTCACAGGTTTTTCCGCCACTTCGGCTTTCGCTCGTGCCGGCGGTTCCGGCGGCTTTACCGCAATCTCTTCCGTTACGGTCCCCACCACAGGTTCGACCTTTTTCGCCTCCGCATGCTCCCTCGTTTTCACGGGGCTCTCCCTTAAGTCTTCGATCGCGGCGGCTGGGGAACCGGCTGCAACTGGTTGGGCTGGGAGTTCTTTTACCAGATCTTGCAACAATTGTTCTTCAAACAACGCAAGAATCTTCGACTCCGTCTCGGGGTCAGGGCCGAGCGCACCATATTCCGCAAGCTCCTCGGGCGTCGCGAGCCTTTCCTTCTGCTTCGCCCCGCTTCCCCACGTAAATCCTAGAAAACTCTTGGCCGGCTGGTCCGGCATAGTGATCGTTCCTGTCGCTTCCCACGCGGGAAGCAGTGAGATTTCGCCCTGTCCAGGGGATGTCTGCATCTTCGCCTATCGCTCCGCGAAAATCGCCTGCCCCAAAGGACAGGCGATTCCTGGGCAGCAACGGCCCTTCCCCTTTCAATGTAAAGGAGTTGCGCGGACTGCGAGCCCGCCGGCCTCGGATATCCGATCACCGTGTTCGGTTATGCAGGCGTGGACCTAAGGGAAATCCGATTTTCCCTCATTTTTTTCGTGATTTACTTCAAGGGTACTTCTTGTTCTCTACGCTCTGAGCACCTGACGAGTGGGATCGAAGGGGGGACCCATCGGTTCGTTTCGGATTCCCCAATCATGGGGCAACGATGACCTACCCTCGCCCAATATTCAGCCGGGGTGCTCCGCTGAGGGGCCGATGCACCCCGGCTATTCCCGCCCGCCTCCGCAGTGAGCGAGCAAGGAAATTTGTACCGCAAAACCTGTGCGGGCTTCCGTTCCGATTAGTGTTCTTCGCTACCCCGCATAAACTCGTACCGCTCGATTGCCGCTACCACTCCCACGGACCCCTCTTCGCGCGGCTCCGTCCGCTGCACTCGGCCCAGGCAACGTACTTTTACCGGACCTGCCAGCGTGATTTCATTCGGCAATGTCAGCAGGATCTCAACGGGCGATCCCTCTTTGACGTCTTTGGATAGGAAGAAATACACCCCACGAGAGCTTACGTCGCGGGATTCGGTGCTTGTTTCCCCAACTGCTGCCCCTGTTGTCCAACGCACTGTTAGCGGCAGCCGCATGGAAAACCTCTGTGTCGTGCGGCGCTCTGAGCCTGTCAAGGCGGACCTCCCTTATTTAAAGAGCGAGTCTATCCGCCTAACACCTAGAGAACAATAGAACTCGGGGTACAAAGATTTCTTGCGTCGAAAAAGTACTGATGTACTAGAACCACCTCACAATATCCCGCAAAAACGTCATATTCCGTGGAGTTAGCTGGGTCGCGCCTGCTTGAACTTCCCAGGCTCCTCCCTTTTGCCGTAGTCTCTGTCCCTCGGCTCGAAGGCCAACTTCAAAGCCAGTTGCACAATTCGCCCAGGCTGCGCTGCTGTAACCTGCCCGAAATTCGGCGAATTGATGCTGCTATTGGGCAGCACGAAGTTCACATTGTTGAAACTGTTGAACAACTCCACCCGAAATTGCAGGTTCATGCCCTCGTGGATCGGAATCGACTTGATGGACGAAAAATCCCATTGCTGAAAAGCCGGGCCTTTCAGCGTGTTGCGGCCAACGTTCCCGAATTGCCCTAACTGCGCTTGCTCGAATGCTCCGGTATTAAAGCAGCACTCCGGCGTCCTGACCACCGCTCCAGATTGCGGGCAGGTCCCGGTGTTTGGATCGCCCACGATATTCGGCCGGCTGCGGTAGCATCCGGAGATTTCCGGAGCGCTTCCTTGCAGTGAGGGGTTGCTCGAATCCTAGACAGTGAACGGCGTGTTGCTCATCAGCGTTGTGATTCCATTCACCTGCCAGTTCCCGAGAATATGGCCGTACTAATTCCCGGGATGATTGAACCATGGCAAGTTTCCTTGGTAGCTCAACACAAACCGGTGCCGTGCATCGAACATCGACCTCCCGTACTCCGACTTCACATCAAACGGATTCTGCGCTAGGTCGTTTTCAACCGCCACGCTCTGTGACGCCGACCCCGTAATATTGAAGCTCTTCGCTATCGGGGGAGGATCATTCTGAGTGCGCGTCTTGTGCGCATGAAGGATCCAAACTGACTTGCTGTAAATGCGCTCTGGAGTGACAACTCGAGCTTACGTCTGGTCGATCAGCCGGTGGTGAATCGCGTACAGCGCCAGTTCCAGCCGGTCCGAAACGCCCAGTTTATCGAAGATGTTGTGCAGATGGTTCTTCACCGTCTGCTCGGAGATGAACAGTTTTTCCCCAATTTCCTTGTTGCGAAATCCTTGCGCCACGAGCTGCACAATTTCTTTTTCGCGGTCCGACAGCAGCGGCTTCTCGCGCCGCGGCCCTGATTCCGACGACTTCGCGAACGCTTTCATCACTTCCGCGGTCATCCGGTTATCCAGCCAGATTTCACCTGCGTGTACCCTGTGGATGCTCTTCACCAGCAGGTCGGTCGCGGATTGTTTCAGCACGACGCCGCGCGCGCCCAGTCGCATCGCCCGCACCACATCGCGATCGTCTTCTGCCGCCGTAAGCACGATCACCCTCGTCGGCATCTGGTCAAAATTTACCTCTTCTAGTACGGCCAAACCGTCCTTCTCCGGCATTCGCAAATCGAGCAGAAGAATATCGGGCTTTAGTTTCGCCAGCATCTTGATGCATTCGGCACCATTCTGCGCTTCCCCGACGATCGTGATTTCGTCGTCACCGTCAAGCAGTTTGCGCAGGCCGTCGCGAAATATCGCGTGATCATCGGCCATCAATACTCGGATTTGCTGTTTTGTCTTCGCCATAATTAGCCGAGCGGAACCTCTATCGTTAGACGTGCACCATGCCCTGGATTTGACTCTACGGTCAAAACTCCTCCGACCGTGCGCGTGCGTTCCTTGATGGAAATCGGACCCAGCCGCAGGCGGTCGAGCTCATCCCCCGTGAAACGCCCGGCAAAGCTGAATCCCTCACCGTTATCGTCCACTACAAGAGAAAGACGGCTGTCGTCCTGCGTCAGTTTTACCACGACATGGGAAGCCTTGGCATGCTTTTTTATGTTGTTGAGTGCTTCACGGTAAATCTGAAAAATCTCCCGGCAAACCCTGTCCGGAGCCTGTAAATCCACCGAATCCACCAGTAAATCCAACGCCAGCGCCGATTCGTTCCGAAACCGCTCGGCGAACCCTCGCATCAGGTCCACTAGATCTGCCGATTGCACGCGCAACGGCCTCAGGTCCGTCACCAGGTGTCGCAGCTCGCCGCCTTCATTCCTTACCGTCTGCTGCAGCGACGTCAGCCCGGCCTCCAACTGCTCCGGCTGCGAAGCCACCTTGCGCCGTAGCACATCCAGCTGAATTTCAATGCTCAAAAGCGTCTGCAAAATGCCATCATGCAAGTCGCGCGATATCCGCGATCGCTCCGCCTCAATCGCCCGCACTCGCAAATGCCTCAGCAGGAATACGTTTTCCAGTGACCCGCTCACGTGTCGCGCTACCTTCTCGAACCACGCCAGATCTTCCTTGCTGAACGGTCGCCGGCCGTCCCGCCGGTTCATCAGAAATAGCCGGCCGGCGGGGTGATTGCTCTGATCGAATGCCACCGTAAGAAAATTCTGCATACGAAACTCTTGCTGTGTCGGCCCCGGAATCCGCGGCAGGATCTTCAGCCCATGCCTATTCCGCCGGTCCCAGCCAAAACCCGACCCGCGCCCCTCCACCGAATTCCAGCACAGCGATGCGTCCATATCATCCAGGAGAAATCCATCCGCGCGGGTCAGTGGCAAATTGTCCGGTGTCATCCGTTCACTCTCGCCCGATTTCAATTGCCACAGGAAAATCCGTTCAAGGTCTGCATCCCTATAGGCCAGCAGCGCCGATTCCACGTTAAACTCCCCGCACAAATCCTCCAGCAGCAGCCGCAGAGATTCCGCCAACCCCAATTCCACGTGCATGGTCCCGGATACCCGGTTCAGAAATTCCTGCTGTTCCGTGAAGCGCCGGTTGCGATCTCCCAGAAACGCCATCCCTCCCGCTCCCAGCAGGGTTGCCGCAAACACCGGCAAGTAAAAGAACGCGGAAGGCGCCGGGCCCGCAGCCGCCAAGCGGTTCAGACGCATGGCCACCGCCAGGAGCAGCAGCCCGAAGGATAGGAAGATCGCCAGCTTCAAGTTCCATCGGTAGCCCGCCGCAAACGCCACGAAAAATACCAGGAACCACGCTGGCATCATCTCTGTGGAAAAGTAGAGGTACAGCCCCACCACCAAAACATCGCACGCCAGGGGCAGATGCCAGTTGTACGTCCGGAGCGCTCGCTCCAGCCCCAACATCACCACCCCCGCCACCAGATATGCCGTCAACAGCGCCAGCGCCTGTTCCGCTTCCCTCACCGTGCGCAGTTCCAGCAAGCACGATATCGCCAGCAGCGCGATTACCGGCCGCGCGTACGCGATCTGCATTTCGAAATGGAGTCGATCCGATGCTTGCGGGTTCATGTGCGGGGACACACATCCCTACCCAAGTCTAACAACCTTCCGCCGCCCTCCCGCCCTAAGCCCCCACCCGCGTTTCCTCCTCGTTATCACCTAATCGAGCAAATCCCACCCATTCGACGGGCAGTCTGCGGCACATCACCGAATACTTATTGGAGTTTCGCACGATGGTCTTTCACGGAGTGCTTTGATCCGGCATGGTGATGCGAGAAGTCGCTCCAGACACCTTGTGCTGATCATCCCCAACCCGTCCTCCCCATGCCGGCTCCTATCTGGCATTCCGCCACCTTCTCAGCACTCATCGCACCGGCCCTTTTTCGTCCAATACGGGCGTGCTAAACTAGAAACCTGCGGTGGGAGTAGCTCAGCTGGTAGAGCGTCGGTCTGTGGCACCGAATGTCGCGGGTTCAATCCCCGTCTCCCACCCCAACTTTCATGGGTCCTGTGCCTCGGCAGGTCGACCTGATCGCCCTTCTCGCCTTTCATGGCTGCGCCTTACGCGGGGATTTTGCCCCGGATCGGTCTTTTGGTCTCGGCCATTTGCTTCTGGCGGCACGGACATTCGGGTGGTCAATCACCGCGTTCTTCCTCGAATCCGTTCGGTGACGTTGCGAATCACCGCCCGCAGTACACCTGTTCCACCTCGTACTTCCTGAAGATCCGATCAGATGTCAGCAACACCATTCCCTCCGTGCGTGCTTGCGCGATCAGCATGCGGTCAAACGGATCGCGGTGATGACCGGGCAAGCGCCCCGCTTCAATCGCGTGGGTGTGGTTGATAGCCAGGGTATGCAGTCCCATGGCCTGGATGAGTTCCGGAACAAAAGTCTCTGGCTCTTCGTGCAGTGGAAGCTCACGAAGAGAGTACTTTATCGTGACTTCCCATACCGAAGCTGCCGAGAGATAAAGGACGGACTCCGCCGAAGATAACAGCCCCCTCGCGCGCGCGTTCAGTTTGTGCTCTTCCACAACGCTCCATAGCGCTACGCTAGTGTCCAGCAGATAGTTCACGCCTTTTTCCGGACTCGCTTTGCTTTGCTCTCGAAAGCGTCAAGGATCTCCTCCGGAAGCGGCGCATCGAAATCATCCGGAACGGAAAATTTCCCTCGGAAGATCCCCAGCTTCCTCCCCCCCGCTTTCGTTTGAATCGGTACCAGCCGTGCCACCGCCTTGCCCCTTCTTGCAATGGTGATTTCCTCACCCAGAGCAACCCGTTTCAACAGTCGCGAAAACTGCGTCTTGGCTTCGTGTGTGTTTACTGGCTTTCCCATGCCTTCATACTAGACTAAGTCACTAAACTAAGTCTACTGTAGACCCTTTCTTGCCGACCCCTGCTTCAGTAGAATGGTTTGATGTCTCAAATCTCCTGCTCCGCCCTGCTCATCGATATGGACGGGGTCCTCGTCGACTCCACTCCTGCCGTCGCTCGCGTCTGGACACGCTGGGCCCTCAAGCACAACCTCGACCCTGACTACGTCGTACACTTCTCCCACGGCCGCACTAGCCTCACTTCCATCCGCGAACTCCTTCCCCACGCCGATCCCGCTGTCCACATCGAAGAAAATCGCTGGATGGAACAAGGCGAGATGGAAGAGATCGCCGATGTGATCGCCTTGCCTGGCGCCAAAGAACTACTCTCTCTCGTTCCCTCTCCCCAGTTTGCCGTGGTTACCTCTTCCACGCGTCCCCTGGCTGAAGTCCGTCTGCGCGCCACCGGCCTTTGGTCACACGTCCACCATCTCGTCACTGCTTCCGACGTCACCCGCGGCAAACCCGACCCCGAGCCCTATTGCAAGGGGGCCGCAGCTCTCGATCTCGACCCGCACCGTTGCCTTGTCATCGAAGACGCACCCTTCGGCATTCGTTCCGGCAAAGCCTCCGGCGCCCGTGTTCTCGCTTTGCGTACCACTGTGGATGATGTGGCCCTGCTCGTCGCTGGCGCCGATTGGATCGCCAACGACTGCTCATCCCTTCGCCTTCTCCCCAATCCGCCCATCGGCCAACTCCTCCTCGAAGTCCTGGACAGCCCCACCAGTCGGCGCGCGCCTCAGATGTGCTGACACTCCGCTCCATCACTTGCATTTTCCCTACACAAACGTATGATGACCCCTACTTTCATCTCTCATGAGACCCCACATTGTCGACGCCCTCTGACTCTCTTGCCGCAAACCTGCCTCTGCGCCCGGCCCACCCGCGAAAGCAAAAAGGGAAGCTCTTGCAGGTCCTGGGCATCGGCTTCGGCATCGCCGTTGCCGTTGGCAACACCATCTCCGCCGGCATCGTTCGCACCCCCGGCGACATCGCCGCACGCCTCCCAAATCACTGGCTCTTTTTCAGCGTCTGGTTCGGCGGGGCATTCTATGCCCTGGTAAGTGCGTTTCAACTCGCCGAACTTGGCTCCGCCATCCCCAAGAGTGGTGGCCAGTACAATTTCTCCCGTCGCGCCATCGGCGATTTCGCCGGCTTCGTAGTAGGTTGGAGCGACTGGCTTTCTACTTGCGGCACCACCGGCGCTGTCGGCATCGTTATTGGTGAATATATGGCACATCTCTTCCCCGCCATGGACGGCGCCCTGAAAATCAAAATTACCGCCGTCTCCGTCATCATTCTCTTTGCCTTGCTGCAATGGAAAAGCATCAGCATGGGCAGCAAGGTTCAGAACGTAACTACCGTCATGAAGGGTCTGGCCTTTTTCGCCATCGTCGTCGCCTGCTTCACCCTTGGCGGCCATCTCCGCCACGCTGCTGGGGCCACCCCGCTTGCTCAGGCCGCCGCTCCCGTCGCCATCCCCATTGGCGCAGCGCTCATCACCGCTCTGCTCTTCGGCGTCCAGGCCACCATTTACACCTACGACGGTTGGGATGGCGTCATCTACTTCGGCGACGAAATCAAGAATCCCGGCTATCTCGTTCCTCGCGCCATTTTTGCCAGTCTCTTCTCTATCGTCCTCATCTATCTCTTGGTTAACGCTGCCGTACTCTACGTCCTCCCCATGAGCGAAATTGCCGGCAACAATTTCTCCCTCGGTCTCGCCGCCCAGCGCGTTTTCGGCCACCACGGCGATTTCATTTTCCGTTCGATCATGGTTCTTGCGCTCTTCAGTTCCCTGAATGCTCTCCACTTGATGGGAGCACGCGTCATCTATGCCATGAGCCGCGATGGCCTGTTCTTCCGTGCGGTCTCTCGTGTGAACAAAGGCGGCACGCCCACCATCGGCTTGCTCCTCAGTGCCATTGTCGGCGTGGCTTTCGCTGTCTTCAGCTTCGAGCGCGTCATCGCTATGCTGGCCTTCTTCTTCGTGACCAATTACCTGCTCTCTTTTACTTCGCTCTTTCTCCTCCGCCGGAACGCGCCCGCTCTTCCCCGCCCCTATCGCGCCTGGGGCTATCCCTGGACGACCGCCCTTGCCCTCCTCGGCTCGCTAGGCTTTCTGGTCGAAGCCGTCCGCGAAGATCCTACCAACAGCTACCTCACCCTAATCGCCCTAGCCTGCAGCTATCCCGCCTATCGCATCCTCAAAATGGTTTCCCACCGATCCCCCGGCGAAGCTCAGTAGCAGTCTCCCGCACATAAGAAAAGGGGCGAAGTTTCCTCCGCCCCTGTCGAATGTCCGCGACCTCTGTTTTCTTCTTCTGTCGCCTCTGCGTTAAAGCTTTTCTTTTTTCAATTTTCGAGTTCCTAGCTGACCTTCTCCGCCACGGCCTTTGCCTGCAGGAACAGCAACAGATAGTCCTTCCCGCCGGTCTTCGAATCCGTTCCGCTCATGTTGAACCCGCCGAACGGATGCGCGCCTACCATGGCTCCGGTGCATTTCCGGTTCAGATAAAGATTCCCCACGTGAAACTCATCCTCCGCCCGCCGAATCTTTTCCTTATTCTTCGTATACACCGCGCCCGTCAATCCAAACTCGGTGTTGTTCGCAATTTCCATGGCGTGGTCGAAATTCTTCGCCTTGATCACCGCCAGCACCGGACCGAACACCTCTTCCTGCGACAGGCGCGCCTTTGGATCCAGGTCCGCGATGATCGTCGGCTCTACGAAGAAACCATCCCCCGAGGCCCGACTTCCTCCGGCCAACAGCTTTCCTTCCTTCTTCCCTACCTCGATGTAGTCCAAAATTCCCTTCATCGCCGATTCGTTGATCACCGGGCCCATGTAATTGTTCGGGTCGTCGCTCGGTCCCACCTTGATCTTCTTCGTCTTCTCCACCAGTTTGTTTACAAACGCGTCATACACCTTCTCGCTCACGATCACGCGTGAACACGCCGAGCACTTCTGTCCCTGATACCCGAACGCCGCCGCAACCGTGCCATCTACCGCCGCGTCGATATCCGCCTCTTCGTCCACTACGATGCCGTCTTTGCCGCCCATTTCCAGCACCGTCCGCTTGATCCAGATCTGTCCCGGTGACGGTTTTGCCGCCAGTTCCGCAATCCGCAAGCCCACTTCCTTCGATCCAGTGAATCCGACGTACCGCGTCTTCGGATGCTGCACGATCGTGTCGCCCACCGTGCCGCCCGCCCCCGTCAGGAACTGCACCGCTTCCTTCGGGACTCCCGCCTCAAACAAAATGTCGATAAATTTCGCTGCAATCGCCGGTGAGTCCGACGCCGGCTTCAGCACAACGGTATTTCCCGTCACCAGCGACGCCACCACCAGTCCCGCCATAATCGCCATGGGGAAATTCCAGGGGGGAATGATCGCTCCCACGCCCAGCGGAATATACACCAGGTAATTCCGCTCACCTCTCATGGGCGTCAACTTTTGTGGCTCTGCCAACCGTAGCATTTCGCGCCCGTAAAACTCGCAAAAATCAATGGTCTCGGCAACGTCCGCGTCCGCCTCAATCCACGTCTTTCCCACTTCGTAGCAAACTAGCGCGTTCAGCTCGAACTTCCGCTCCCGCACGATCGCCGCCGCCTTAAACAAACACTTTGCCCGCGCCTGCGCCGGCACTTTTTTCCATACATCAAAATACTTGTTGGCCGCCTCAATGGCTTCGACCGCCTGTTCCTTCGAGGCATCCTGGAACACGCCAATCACGTCCGACGGCCGCGACGGGTTGGTGGACTTTCTCTTCTTCGCCGTCACCACCTTCTTCCCAGCAATCCACATGGGGTACTCGTGCCCGAACTCGGCCTTTACCTTCGCCAGCGCCGCTTCCATCTTCTTTTTGTTCTCTGGTTTTGAAAAATCGATAAACGGCTCATTCGTGAATTCCGCTACTGGTGCATGCAGTTTCGCCTTTGACGTCGCCATGGTCGGCTTCCTCCTAGCTGAGCAACACTCAATTATAGGTCCGCTTCCGCACCCCGACAAGCCAACCTCGTTTCGCCGACCCTCCCGCCGTGGGATAATCAGTCGTCATGCCACAATCTCTTGCTCATATCACTCTCCTGGTTCGCAATTACGACGAAGCCCTGACCTTCTTTACCGAAGCCCTCGGTTTTCGTCTCGTAGAAGACTCATCCCTTCCCGCCGACAGACGCTGGATCGTCGTCGCTCCCCCAGGCTCTCGTGGCGCTAGTTTGCTCCTTGCCCTGGCAGACACGCCCGAGCAACTTCACCAGGTCGGCAAACAGGCCGGCGATCGCGTCTTCCTCGTTCTTCATACCGACGATTTCTGGCGCGATCTCCACATCATGCAGGCCTGCAACGTTAAATTCCTCGAGTCGCCTCGCCAGGAATCCTATGGCACCGTCGCCATCTTCGAAGACCTCTATGGCAACAGGTGGGATCTCCTTCAGCCGAACGAGACCTCCGCGCCTCAGCCAAAGCCCCGAGAATCGTCGTGACGCTTTCGCTGATCTGGCATGTCCTGTACTGGGGCTGGGTGGCCTCTGAAGTCATCGTCGGCGTCGCGACGCGCACAAAGAACAGCACAGGGAAAGTGCACGACCGCGGCTCGCTCCTGATCCTCTGGCTTGTCATCGTCATTTCCATCACTGCGTGCGAGTGGATTAGTGAGGCGAACGCTCCAAACATGTTTGGCGGAGGTCACTTCTTAAGAATCGCCGCGGTCAGTGTCTTGGTAGTCGCCCTGGTTATTCGATGGTCGGCCATCTTCACCTTGGGCAAGTCCTTCAGCTCGAATGTCGCAATTCTCGATGCGCAGCAAATCAATCGCTCCGGTCTTTATGGCTTTGTTCGCCATCCGTCTTACCTAGGTCTACTGCTCGTTTTTTTCGCCATCGGCCTGCACTCCCGCAATTGGCTAAGCTTCGCCATCGTCCTCCTTCCCACAACCACCGCGCTCCTCTACCGCATCCACGTCGAGGAAGCCGCGCTTCTTAAAGCTTTCGGCGACGATTACCTCACCTACAGCAAGGCCACCAAGCGCCTCGTGCCCGGCTTGTACTAACCAAAGTGGCTCATTGTGTTGTGAGTGCCTTGTACTGCTCCGCCGTCAGCGGCACAACGGACAATCTCCCCATCTTCACCAGCGGCGATTCCGCGAATAACTTGCTCTTCTTGATCTCCTCGAGCGTCACCGCTTTCGGCAGCGCCTTTCCCGCCTTAATTTTCACCACCGGATTCTTCGGATCCTTCGCGTCCACGGAAACTACCGTCGCAGTCCCCACCGCGCTCCGCGTGTCCCCCGTCTCATAAATGATCAAGTGCGCTGCCGGCTTCATCTCCCGCAGATGTTTCACGGCCGTCGGATTGCTCACTCCGTCCCACGCCGTCGTTCCATCCTTCTGCAATCCGGCAAACGAGTATTCCGAAGGTTCCGTCTTCAGTAAGTAGTATTCCGCCACGAGGCTCACCTCCTTCTTTCTTCTCTGCGTTCCGGGCCAGTATACGCCTGACGTATGGCCCTGTTGACGCAGCCTGATCCTCGTCTCAGCTCGATTCCATTGCCAGAATATCGGGTGGAGTCGTCGCCCATTGTTTTCCGAACATGGAAATGAAGGCGCACGGGCTGCGGTATCCGGCCTCCAGCGCTGCGGCCACCCTCAGCCATTCCTCCAAAATCTTTCAGCATGTTCACTTTTGAACATTTTCGCTGTCGACTTCTGTCATATAGTCGCGACCGGCAAACCCCCTGCGCGACTCTTCGACAGCCGCTGCCCAGGCACGCGAAATGGCGTTTTGGCCTTTGTAGAAAGGCAGTGCCAGATGATTCGCGTGAGGCACCTGGTCGCACCCATCTACCTATTCCTGTTGCTGCTGCCCCATGGACTTTTCGCTCAGGAATTGACGGCTACACCGCCCCATCCTGTCTTGCACTCAGGCACTCCCATCAATCTTCAATTGACCCAAACGATCTCCTCCGCGCGTGCCCACAACGGCGATCGTCTTGCCTTCCAGGTAATCGATGACGTCACCGTGGACGGGTTCACCGTGATCCGCGCAGGCGCTTCAGCCCAAGGTACGGTCATTGCCGTTAGAGGAAAGCGCCCCCTGGGGATCGGTGGAAAGATCATCCTCCGTCTCGATTCTGTTGAACTCACGACTGGCGAAACCATCACTGTTGCAGCTCAGAAGGAGTTCAAAGGGAGATCGCACACCATCCGCATGGCTGTGGGCATGGCCATCACCGCCGCGGTCTATCTGCCAGCCACACCCGTTCTGCTCCTATCCCGTGGCCGGGATAGCACCGTTTTGAAGGGCACCCAAATCACCGCCTACACGATCCGTGATTCCTTGCTCGATGCTCAAAATCTGCCGGTAGCCCCGAACCAGGGCTCTGAACTCAATGAAATGGTCAAACTGCTGCCGCCTCGCGTCATGAACGGCGAAGGTCGCGAGGGCGACATGCTCAATCTGATTTTCATGGCCAAGGAAGAGGACCTCCAGCAAGCCTTTACGCGCGCCGGTTGGCTCAACGTTGAAAAGTCCAAGACTCAAATCTTTTGGCATCTGCTTTTGCAACGCAAACGCTACACGAAACTACCGATGGATCGGCTTTACGTTTTTGGCCGCCCCCAGGATTATTCCTTCGCCTTGCCTGACCCCCTCTCCATCGTCGCGCGGCGCCATCATCTCCGCATCTGGAGAACCGATCGTGTCGTCGATGGCGTTCCATTATGGGTCGCTGCCGCAACTCACGACGTTGGCATTCAATTCGTGAAGCGTAAATTCCGCCTCTATCACACCATCGACCCCAACGTGGATGCGGAGCGAGAGTTTATCGCTGGTAATCTTGCCGAAACTCGCCAAGTCTCCCGCGAGCAATACCTCACATGTTCTGACCCGGTTTTCCGCGCGCAAACTGCCACCGGCCAACCGTATTACTCCGACAGCAGAATGCTTCTTCTTGAGATGGATCAACTGATCCCTCTATCGGCTGGCGCAACGCAAGCACCGGCGAGGCCCCAATCGACCAGCAGATAGCAGGAGCACATGCAGCGTGGAAACAGGGACGTTACCGATTGGCCATACCGCTTATCGTGATTTTGAAGAATGGAAATGATCCGTAATCCTGTGTCCAAGGGAAGGGATGGACAGAGTTACGCAACAGAGCATCCTCGTAAACTCCCCTGCGATTTCTCTACAAATGGCGCTCACTTTATCGGCCTGTGTACTTAGGGAGAAACGCCCACAACCCGATTGGTGGCAAGCCTACATATCCTTAACAAAACAAGGCATTTATAGACGGCACAGGGCCCTCGCACAGAAACACTGAACCGCGCAACCCCTTTATTTTCCCGACTTCGTCAAAACTCCCATCCAACTCTCTTCCCCGATGGGAACGGTTTTCAACTCCTTGCCAGCTCGGCCGCTGCTTCGGCAAAAATCCTTGTGTGCCTATCGATATCCGTCGCCGTTGTGTCCGGGCACATCAGCGCCATGTTGTGAAACGGTGTCAGCAGCACGCCGCGATTCAACGCATATAAATGCAGGTACCTTTCCAACTCAAAATCCGCGGCGGCGGCCGATTCTCCGCCGTTCCTCGGCGCCTTTTCGCAGAATGTATACTCCGCCCGGCAACCCAGCCGCTGCACATTCCAAGGCAGCCCGTTCTTTTTGATCTCCGCCGAAACACCATCGTTGAATCGCACCGCCAGAGATATCATCTTCTCGAAATTCTTCACACTCAGCACGTGCTCCAGCGTAGCGCGCATGGCCGCCAACGATAATGCGTTTCCCGCGAGAGTTCCTCCGATCCCGCCGACGTCGCAGTCTTCCAAGTGGATCCTCGCGGCTATCCGCTGGGCCACTTCTTCTGTGCACCCATACGCCGCGCCGGGAATTCCGCTGCCAATCGCTTTCCCGAAGACCAACATGTCCGGATCGAGCTTCCAGTCCGCGGTGCACCCTCCGGGCCCCGCGCAAATCGTGTGCGTTTCATCTGCAATAAATAGCGCGCCATATCTCCGCGCCAACTCTCTCGCTGCTTCCCAGTAACCAACGTCCGGCAAAATGATTCCCACGTTCGTCATCGCTGGCTCGGCCAGAATGCAGGCCACATCGTGATGCTTGAGAGCCTCTTCGAGCGCGTTCAGTTCGTTAAACTCCACCACGCGTGTCGTCTTCGCAGGATTCACCGGCGGCCCGATATTTCCTCGCCGCGGCGCTACCTTTCCATCGTGCAATCCGGCGAACGATTCATCCACCGTTCCGTGGTAGCAGTAATGAAACACCAGAATCCTTGGCCGCTGCGTAATCTCTCGTGCAATCCGGATCGAAAACCGGTTCGCATCCGTCGCCGTCAACGTAAATTGCCAATACGGCAGCCCGAATCGTCTCTTCAAATCCTCGCCCACGTGCAGCGAATCTTCTGTGGGCAACATCAGCGTGATCCCTTCGCGCGCGCGCCTCGCCACTGCATCCACCACCACATCCGGTGAATGTCCCGTCATCGCACCTGTATCTCCCAGGCAAAGGTCGACGTAATCTCGCCCATCTACGCATGTAAAATGCGCCCCCTTTGCGCTTTTCACAAACACGGGAAACGCGCCTGCCCATTTCTTCATCCAATTCATGGGCACGCCGCCCAGCAGCGAATTCTGCGCCCGCTCGTATAGCGCCGCCGATCGCGGATGCTCTATCACAAACCGCTTCTCCTCGCGCCCCCGCAATTCCTCCACTTTTTCCCGGTCAATGATCGTCATGGATTGTTCCCACGGCTCGATGTCACCCTGAGCATGCCGTTTCTAAGCGGGATGCGAAGGATCCCGACGTCAAACGGCATTGCAGTGATTGCCGGGGAGCGCTTCCGCCTCCAGCCATCGAGCCAGAACTTCTATCGCAACTCGTGTATGATTTCCTTCACCGCATTCGCGCCGCATGCGCCAGTCAGTCCATTTCCCGGATGCGTACCGTTTCCGCACAGGAACAAACCTCGCACAGGTGACTGGTAGCGCGCCCAATCGAGCACTGGACGCATCGTGAAGATCTGATCGAGCGCCAATTCGCCGTGGAAAATGTGCCCGCCGGTGTATCCATACGTTTCTTCCAGATCCACCGGTGTGATCACGTGCGCCGCTTCCACCAGGTTCGCCAAATTCGGCGAGTATGCCGCCAAGGTCTTGATCACACAGTTCACCAATTCTCCCCGCCGCTCCCTCCACGTTCCTTCCTTCAACTGGTAGGGGGCAAACTGAAAGTAGGCGGAAAGCACATGCTTGCCGGTCGGCGCGAGCGAGGGGTCCAGTAGCGTTGGTAGGGTCACATCCAGATATGGTGCGGAAGAAATCTCGCCGTATTTGGTGGCGTCGAACGCTTTCTCCAGGTAATCAATCTCGTGTCCGATGTGGATTCGCCCTGAAAGCGCTTCGTGGAATCCGTCAGGTCCCACCGCGCTCGCAATCGCGGGAAAGGTCGGCAAATCCCCCAACGCCAGATGCACTTTCGCTACATTTCCTCGCGCTCGAAAATTCTTTATCCGCATGGCAAAGACAGGATCCAGATTTGCCGGCTCCAAAAGGTGGAAAAATGTACGTTTCGGATCGACACCGGAGACCACCGCTTCGCAGGCAATGTCCTCCCCGTTGGCCAGTACGACTCCCGCCACGGCGCCGTTCTTCGTCCGGATCTGCGTCACCTCCGCGTTCGTCCAAATCTCCGCTCCAGCCTTCTTGGCTGCCTCCGCAAGTCCCCGCGAAAACTCACCCAGCCCACCTCGTGGAAAAGTTGCCGAACCGACCGGGTGCGGATCCGCGGCCGCCCGTAACAGCAGCACTGCTGTCGATCCCGCCGACCACGGCCCCAGATTCGATCCAAAAATCCCGCGTGCGGCAATCACCGCGCGGAGCAAATCCGTCTCAAAAAATTCCGCGACAAAATCTGCTACCGCCATGGGACCCCAACGGAGCAGGTCCAACATTCCCTTCTTCCCCAGGCCGCGGACTTTGTGCCCGGTCCTCAGCAAATTCCACAAATCCTGAGGTGAGGGATCCTCGATTCCCGGCGGTGTAATCGAGGCTATCTGGCTGAAAATTCCCGCTACCTTTTCCAGTTGTTTCGCGAATTCCACATACTTCGCCCCATCTTTCGCCGACAAATGCGAGATAGCCCCCGCGGTCTTCGCTGCGTCGTCGTAAAAAAGCAGTCCGCGTCCGTCCGGCGCAGGGGCGAATACCCGCGGATCCGGCCTGAAAATCTGTAGATTGAACTTATCGAGCTGCATTTCACGCGCAATGTCGCTGCGCAACGGCCCGAGCGTGTGAGAGAGCGTGGAAGCTCTAAAGCCCGGATGAAATTCTTCGGTGACTGCTCCTCCGCCGAGCATTTCCCGCCGCTCCAGCACCACCGGCTTGAACCCGCCCTTCGCCAGATAAAACGCGGTGATCAGAGCGTTGTGGCCACCACCTATGAGCACGACTTTTTGTCCGATGGGCATGGTCAGTTCGCCGCCTTCTTCCATTCCTTCAGGATGACCTGGCTCGCAATTCGCCCGTTCGCACCCATAATGCCTCCGCCCGGATGCGTCGCCGATCCACACATATAGAGGTTGTCCACCGGCGTGCGGTAATACGCCCAACCGGGAACCGGGCGCAGGAAGAAAAGCTGCTCGAGCGACAATTCGCCCTGGAAAATATTTCCCTGCGTCAGTCCGAATTCTCTTTCTAAATCAAGCGGGGTGAGCACCTGCTTGTAGATGATCAGGTCCTTGATGTTCGGGGCATGCTCCGCGATCGTGTCGATCACATTATTCCCAAAGGCTTCCCGCTGTTCGTCCCATGTGCCTTCCGCCAGTTTGTACGGCGCGTATTGCACGAAGCAGGAGAGCACATGCTTTCCCGGCGGGGCCACCGACGGATCGGTCAGGCTCGGAAGCACCATGTCGATGTACGGCCGCTTGGAAAAGTGCCCATACTTGGCGTCGTCGTAAGCTCTCTCCATATATTCCATTCCAGGCGAAATGGACATCGCACCGCGCAAGTGCGCTCCCACTCCAGGCAATGCCCGGAAGTTCGGCAGTCCATTTAGTGCCAGATTCACTTTGCCGGACGAACCCCGGAATTTATAGCGGCGCACACTTTCCAGAAAATCGGAGGGCAGATCCTTCGGCTCCAAGAATGTTTCAAAGGTCAGGTGGGGGTCTACGCTCGAAGAAATCACGTTGCAGGTAATCTCTTCACCCGATTTCAGCAGCACTCCTGCCGCGCGTCCGTTCTTGATGACAATCTTCTCCACCGGCGCTTGCGTGCGAATTTCTACTCCCGCTTCCCTCGCTGCCGCCGCAATCGACAGCGAAATCGCGCCCGTTCCCCCGCGGCTGAATCCCCACGACCGGAACGCTCCGTCGATTTCTCCCATGTAATGGTGTAGTAAAACGTACGCCGTTCCCGGGGAGCGAATCCCCAAAAATGTTCCGATAATGCCCGAGGCCGACATCGTGGCTTTCAGTACATCGGTCTCAAACCACTGGTCCAGAAAATCGGCCGCGCTCATGGTCATCAACTGGACCAGCGTGTAGCGCTCATCCGAGGAAAGTTCACGGAAGCGTTGCAGCAGGAAATTCAGCTGCTTTAGGTCCTTCGGGTAGAGCGTCGTCGGGTCCGGCGGAATCATGGAAAGGAGCGGTTTCACGAACCGGCACATCGGCGTCATCATCTTCGAAAATTCGTCGTAGGCTTCCGCATCCAGCCGGGAGTGCCGCCGGATTTCCCGTTGCGTCTTCGCGTGATCGTTCACGCGCCACAAATAATCACCATCCAACATCGGCGAAAATGTGCCATCCAGAGGAAGAATTTCCAGCCCATGGCGCGGTAAATCAAGCTCGCGGATGATTTCCGGACGGAGCAGGGATACGACGTAGGAACATTCCGAAAACAGAAAACCGGGGACAATTTCCTCGGTAACCGCCGCTCCGCCCAAAACATGGCGGCGCTCCAGAACCAAAACCTTTTTCCCGGCTTTGGCGAGGTAGGCAGCGTTCACCAGACCATTGTGACCGCCCCCGATGACTACCACATCGTAGGACTGAGGCATTGGCTATGACTCCACTTGGAACAGGACAACCCGGACACGATGAGGAACAAATCATTCTACTGACAGCGAGTTCGCTTCTCAAGTTCATGGGCACGCATTTTCTGTGGCCGCTTGCAGCCACAAGGAAATCGAAACTATAATTCGCTATTGCTCGGTGCTGTCTGCTGTGCCCTGCTGTTCGCATCCAGACCGGAGGAATCGTGCCCGTCGGAACCGCTTTCCATGAGAGAACTCTCGCCTTGTGCGAGAGCTTGAATTTTAAGGAATGGTCGGGCTATTACACGGTTGGCGCCTACGAGATGACGCATGAGCACGAGTACAACGCCATCCGCAACTCCTCCGCGCTCATCGATATCACGCCTTTATTCAAATATCATCTCACGGGCCGCGAAGCCACAAAACTGGTCAACCGCGTGATCACCCGCGACATTCATAAGGTTGCCGTCGATCAGGTTATTTACTGTTGCTGGTGCGATCCCTCGGGAAAAGTGATCGACGATGGCACCATCACCCGTCTGGATGAAAACGAGTATCGCTGGACCGCCGCCGATCCGAGCCTCCGTTGGTTCCGTCAGAACGCTTTGGGCCTGGACGTCCAGATCGAAGACATTTCCGAAAAAATGGCCGCGCTTGCGTTGCAAGGACCGACAACCGGAAAACTTCTGCACGCCGTGGCCGACGCCAATATTGCCGCCCTGAAGTATTTTCGCGTCACTCACGGCAAGATCGCAGGCGTCCCTGTAGACATTTCACGCACCGGATATACGGGCGACTTAGGCTACGAAATCTGGGTCCCTTGGAAAGATGCCATCAAAGTGTTCGACGAATTGATGATCAAGGGTCGCGCATTCGATATTCATCCCGCTGGCATGGTAGCCCTGGACATCGCTCGCATTGAAGCCGGGCTCATACTGATTGAAGTCGACTACATTTCCAGCAAACGCGCGATCATCGATCAACAGCAATACACTCCCGGCGAAATCGGCCTGGGCAAACTTGTCGATCTGAAAAAAGAAAGCTTCGTCGGACATGACGCCCTCGCCGAAGAAGCAAAGCGGGGTGGTCCGGCCCGCGCGCTCGTCGGCCTGGAAGTTAATTGGAGCGAGGTCGAAGCTCTCTACGAAAAGATCGGCATGGCGCCCCAAGTGCCCTCTACCGCGTCCCGCGTGGCCGTGCCGGTCTATCGAGGCGGGCGCCAGGTGGGAAAAGCCACTTCGACGACGTGGTCCCCAACCTTGAAGCGCATGATCGCGCTGGCTTCCGTAGGCCGGGAAAGCGCCACGCTAGGCACCACCCTCAGCCTGGAGTTGACTGTGGAAGCAGCTCGCAAAGCCGTCTCCGCAAAGATTGTGCCCCTACCCTTCTTTAATCCACCGCGTAAAACCGCGGTGCTTTCCCTATAAGAAGTGAGTAAGCCACAAATGTGTCTCGGTCGCCGGTGCAGACCGCAACCTCCAATCCTTTCCCTTCATGGTGCATCAAAACAGTTTCGGTGAGAGAGCGCATTCCAAGTCGAACAGCCCTGCGCGTGGCCTTACGCCGTGCCACCCACCAGTTGCTGGATAGCCCGAAATTGCTGGACGATCCGCTGGCGGTGCGCATCGTCGGAGATGCGGCCGTGGAAATCCATGCCCAGCCTGAAAAACACCTAACACGCATGGCCAGACATTTTCGCGCTTTCCTGGTTGCACGCAGTCGCTACGCGGAAGATCTGTTGGCTATCAGCGCAGCTCGAGGTGTCACTCAATATGTGGTTCTCGGCGCAGGTCTCGACACCTCAGCTTATCGAGGTGTTGCCCTCAATGGTCTACATGTTTTTGAAGTCGATCACCCCAACACGCAGTCCTGGAAGATCGCCAGTCTGCAGGCTACGGGGATCATCATTCCGACTTCCCTCCGATATGTTCCAGTCGATTTTGAATGTCAGGAATTGGCGGCAGAACTAGCCGCAGCAGGATTTCGCGCCGATCGCCCCGCATTTGTCTCCTGGCTCGGCGTCGTGCCGTATTTGACAAAGGAAGCGGCCGCGCACACGTTTGCCTACCTAGGAAAACTCCCGGAAGGCAGTGCCGTGGTCTTTGACTACGCTGTCCCTCGTCCTTCACTTGGCTTTGTAGAAAGGCTCGCATTGGATGCGCTTTCCCGCCGCGTCGCAAGTGCCGGAGAACCCTTCCGCCTGTTTTTTACACCCGAGGAGTTAGAAGAATTCTTGAAAAGCCAAGGGTTTCGCAGAATCGAGCAGCTCGCTAGCACTAAAATCAATGAAAGATATTTTTCGGGCCGGAACGATGGCCTGCGCGTGGCGGGTAGTGCGGGAAGAATTGTATCTGCCTGGACATAGGGATCAGATTTCCTTCCTGCGGTGGGCAAGCGGATCAATGAGTCGCCGCGAATCGCTCCGCGGCAGTTAGCAGCGCATCGAGGTCGCTGCGGCCGAGCACCTGTCCATTCACCACTACAGTTTGAATTTTTTCAAGATTGTGGATGTCCTCCAGCGGATTTGCGTCCAACAACACCAAATCGGCGCGTTTCCCCGCCTGGATCGTTCCCTGCTGCGCGCTGCGTCCAAGAAACTCCGCTGGGTTTAGCGTGGCTGCTTGCAGCGCTTGCACCGGCGTCAGGCCTGCCTGCACGAGATAGAAAAGCTCCTCGTGCAAACTGAATCCCGGAAAAACGTTAGGGGCAGTCGCATCTGTGCCTGCCATGATGTGCACGCCTGCTTCGTTCATAGCTTTTACCACCGCAAGGGACTCCTGCACCAAGCGCCTTCGCAGCACGAAGTCTGCTTCTGGGCGCGAATTCAGCAAATTGTTCCGTGTTTTGTCCCAATTGTTGCGCACGTCCCCGGGAATATATTTCAGCCGAGGATCTCCCTTCCGATCGCTCTCCGGTACCAGATACGCAAGGTGAATCAGCAGGGGAAGCGTGGGAACTTGCCAGGTATAGTTTGCGCGGAACTTCTCGAACAATTTCGCCGCTTTCTGTTGAGAAAGAGAATCAAGCAGATCCTTTGTCCACGCGGAATCACCTGCAAGAACCTGCTGGTGAGTCTCCCCCGATGGCCGGTGCGCCAGCTTGCGCTGCCGCAATTCCTCCTCGCGCGTGGAACATCCCAGGAGCACGCCGGTAAGGTGTTCAATGCTGGCTTGGCCGGCATCGGAAGCCGCTGCTGCGGTGATGGAATCCGGCACATGTCCAACGAAACGGATGTTCTCATGTTTTGATTCCTGCGCGATTGCGTAGTACGGCTCTGGTTGCAAACGTGACTGCACTTTGATGAAATCTACGCCTTCACTTCTCAGCCGCTGAACTGCCGCAATGGCCTCCGCCGACGTTTGCACCACAATCGACGGTTGAAACGAAGGGGGATTGCCGTCCAGGTATGGCCCGGTGAAGAAAACCTGCGGCCCTGCGCGATTCCCTGAGTTGATTTCAGCGCGCAACTCCTTTAGATATTCCACTTTTCCGCCCATATCCCGGACGGTCGTGATGCCATTCGCAAGGAGCAGGGGAATAATAAACTCGCGGCTTCCGATGGGCTCCCCCGCACCTGTCAGATGGATGTGCATGTCCGCCAGGCCTGGTATGAGAAATTTCCCGGAGCCATCAATGAGCCTGGCGCCGCGGGGAATCGCGGTCGCGGCAAATGGGCCGACGGCCAAAATGCGAGTTCCTTGAATGACGACAGTAGAATCCGGCCGCAGAGCCGCGCCGGTTGCGTCGAACACACTTACGTGCAGGATCGCGGTCGCCGCTGAATCGGAGGAAGAACAGGACCCTAGGAAGAAGGCAGAAACAACCCAAAATAAGGCAAGGGTGATCGATCGAGCGAGCGAAGAGAGCACGCATTATTCTATCGTGCAACATCTGCTCCGGCCAGTTCCGCAGGAAACACCCACCGGCTTAAGGATTGAGCCGATTGTATTTCTTGAGAATGGCGCGCAACTGATCGTGCGGCAGCGCGCTCACACGATGATTATCAATCCCGGTCATGGACGTCGCCGCAACCATCGCATTAATAACGGACTCTTCTGTCGCCTCCACCGTCGCTTTAAATATGGGGTTGAGCAGATCATTCGGCAACATTTTCAGATCGACCGGGTGGTCCACCGCCGCCGCGCCCGCATTTGCAGTCGAGAAGGCAATGAAAATGTCCCCTGAGCCGTTGCCGGAAATACTGCCGTCTCGCCCTAATCCCAGGGACACGCGACGCGCCAGGCGCTTCAACTGGTGCGGAAGCAAGGGCGCATCTGTCGCTACAATCACGATAATCGAACCACGTTCGTCCATATCCCCCGGTGCGAAGGCGTAGGGATCCTCGCCCGGAATTTCGCGTCCCACCGGAATTCCCGCCACTCGGAGATTCTCCCTCGAGCCGAAATTGCATTGCACCAGTACGCCAACGGTGTAGCTGCCGTCCTTCACAGAAAGCTTTCGCGACGACGTACCGATCCCACCCTTGAATCCGTTGCAGATCATTCCGGTGCCGCCGCCAACTGCACCTTCCTCCACGGGCCCCGCGCGCGAAACATCAATGGCGTGAAAAACGTGCTCCGGCTTCACATGAAATCCATTGATATCGTTCAGCCAGCCATCCCACGTTTCCGCTACGACCGGCAGCGACCACCAATCGTCGTCCGGCCCCACTTTCCGATGCGCTACAGTCCATTGAATGACCGCATCGCGCACAACTCCCACGCTGTGCGTATTGGTGATCATCACTGGCCCCGTCAGGATGCCGGACTCTTCCACCCATGTTGTGCCGGTCATCTCGCCATTTCCGTTCAACGACCACCAGCCCGCGAACACTCCCGTGTCATCCACATCTTTCCCGCGCGGAAAAACGGCAGTCACCCCCGTGCGAACAGGCCCTTTTCCAACCTCAAGCTTTCCTTCGCCAGAAATCAGCGTGGTATGGCCCACGGTGACACCCGCCACATCCGTAATCGCATTCAAAGGACCCGCTGTGCCATCAAAAGGCACGCCCAGATCGCGCGCCCTTGGTTTTGCGGCGCTTTTTTCTTGGGCGAAAGATGAACTGCCGAGCAACGCAACGGCGCAGACGATTACGAATAAGTGCAGAAAACGGCGCATGAAGAATTCCCCCGAACGTGTGAAATAGCTTGAATCGTATTCAAGCACTACTTTGGCCTGATCACGCAGAAAAGACCTTGTCCAATGCGTACTGCAAAGCATCGGCGATGAGCCCGCATTCCTCGGGTTTTATAAGAAAGGGGGGCGCAAGAAGTACGTGGTCGCCGCGCACTCCATCGACACATCCTTGTCCCGGGTAGAGCAGAACGTTTTTCTCCAGCGCAGCCTGGCGGATTTTTTCGGCGATCCCCGCTTCCTTGGCAAATGGAGCGCGCGTCGCCTTGTCTTTGACGAATTCCACGCCCTGCAGCAGGCCCAATCCGCGCACTTGGCCAACATGCGCATGGCTTTCCAAATGCGCAAGTGCCTTGCGCAGCATTTCTCCTGCAGGCGTTACGCGATCAAACAGTCTGTGCGCCTCCAGATAGTCAAACACCGCGTTCCCCGCCGCGGTTGCCACGGGATGGGCCTGGTACGTATATCCGTGCTGGAACGCCGCAGTTCCTGCTGCAAAGGCTTCCACCAGGCGTGGTGCCACAAAGACCGCACCAAGCGGCGCATAACCACTGGCGATTCCTTTCCCGGTCAGAATCATGTCCGGTTCCAGTCCCCAGTGCTCACTTGCAAACGGTTTGCCCGTACGGCCCATGCCGGTCATCACTTCGTCGGCAATCAACAGGATTCCGTGTTTGCGGCAGATCTCGGCGATGCGCGCCGTATACCCATCCACCGCCGGTGCAGCCCCCAATGTCGCGCCTACAACGGGCTCGAACAGAAATGCAGCCACGCTCGAAGCGTCATTGGCTTGCAGAAATGTATCAAGATCGTCAGCGCACGCCAAATTACATTCGGGAAGAGTCTTGTCGAACGGGCAGTGGTAACAGAAACACGGCGCCACGTGACCCCACTCCGGAATCATTGGCGCGTACGGTGCGCGGCGGCCCACATTTCCGCTGACGGACATCGCACCAAGCGTGCTCCCATGGTAGCTCTGTTTTCGGGCTACTACCCGAAAACGCGATGGCTGCTGGCTCTCCAGAAAGTATTGTCGGGCCAATTTTATGGCTGTTTCCGTGGCCTCGGAGCCCCCGGAAGTGAAGTACACGCGGCCACCATTGCGAAAATTACCCGGCGCAATGGCTAGCACGCGCGCGGCCAGCTTCTCTGCAGGCTCAGAGTGAAACTGGGTCGTATGCGCAAACGCAATCCGTCCGCATTGTTCGGCCATGGCCCGCCCGATTTCCTGCACGCCGTGCCCAATGCTGACCACCGCAGCCTGGCCGGAGGCATCCAGATAGCGTCGCCCCTCGGCGTCCACAATCCAGCAGCCTTCCCCCCGAACCGCGACAGGATATTGCTTGCGAAGATTGCGCGAGAAAAGTGAAGTAGTGCGCGTGGCCGTGCTCATACCAAAATTGTAGCAGAAGGGCTGGAAGCCGCGCCTTTTCGGCCAACTGACACGTAGGCCGACTGGGCCTGTTCGGCAGCGAGTGGGGCACAAGTGTGGTACGCTTTCGCGGGTTTGGAGGAATTCGTTTGATACCGCGAGATCATCTTCATTTCGTAGGCTTCTTGGGAGTTTTGACGATCTTCTGCGCAAGCCTGGGTTATGCTCAACCACCGCAGAATCCAGCGCGCCTTGATGTCGATCTTCGGGAAGCCCCCCAGCATATTTTCCATGCAAAGCTTGCGCTCCCTGTACGTTCCGGGCCTCTTACCCTGGTCTATCCGAAGTGGATACCCGGAGAACATTCCCCGACAGGTCCCATCGTTGATCTCGTGGGACTGAAGATCACCGCGGCCGGCAAGGAAGTACCCTGGCGCCGCGATGAGGTCGATATGTACGCGTTTCACGTGGACGTCCCCACAGGCGTGGACATTCTCAATCTGTCCTATGACTATCTCTCGCCCGCCGACGCGACTGGCTCGCGAGAACGCCCGTCGTCCACCGCAAAGCTCGCGGTCCTGAACTGGTATATGGTCACTCTCTATCCGCTAGGCCCCAAAACAGATGACCTCACCTTCGTGGCCACCTTGCGTTTGCCCCCCGGCTGGAAGTACGGCACCGCTCTTCCAGTGGCCAAAGAAACACCTGTGGCAATCGAATTCGCTCCCGCATCGTTGACCACCGTAATTGACTCGCCCGTTATCGCCGGTGTCTACCTCCGTCACATCGATCTTTCCCCAGGCCAAACGCCGCCGCACACTGTTCACGTTGCCGCCGATGGGCCTGCGCCACTCGAACCAACTGCCGCGGAAGTACAGCACCTTCGCCAGTTGGTCGCAGAAACCGGAGCCCTGTTCGGCGCTCGCCATTACCGCCGCTACGATTTCCTGCTGACTCTCAGCGATCGCATGCCTCCGGACGGCGTCGAGCACCACGAGTCCAGCGACGATCGCACGGAGGAAGCCTACTTCCTCGATCCCGAGTTGTTTGAATCCTCGGAACTTCTTTCTCACGAATTTACGCATTCCTGGAACGGCAAGTATCGTCGCCCCATAGGACTTGCCACGCCCGATTACCAGACCCCGATGAAGGGTGAATTGCTCTGGGTCTACGAAGGGCTTACGCAATACTACGGCGTGATGCTGGCCGCGCGTGCAGGCATGATGCCTCCGGGTATTTTTCGGGAATATCTGGCTTCCACGACTGCGTATTTGAATGACCGTCCTGGGCGCACCTGGCGCAATTTGCAGGATACCGCGGTCGCGGCTCAAATCCTTTACAGCACGCCGCCGGAAGGCGCTTCGTGGCGTCGCAGTGTGGACTATTACGACGAAGGCACCCTCATCTGGCTCGAGGCGGATACCATCATTCGCAGACAGACCAACGACAAAAAGTCACTGGACGATTTTTGCCGCACCTTCCACGGTGGCGAATACAGTGCGCCAAAGGTCGTGCCCTATACTTTTGACGATGTGGTTGCGGGAATGAACGCCGTTGCTCCTTATGATTGGCGCAGTTTTTTCGCAGAGCGATTGAATTCCCATGGACCCGGCGCACCGCTTGGGGGCCTCGAAAATAGCGGCTGGAAGCTAGCGTTCACGGACACTCAGAACGAATACGAGCACATCGACGAAGTGGCGAATCAGCAAGTCGAACTCCAATTCTCCCTCGGACTTCTTCTCCATACCCCCGGGGGTGAAGATGGCGACCACATCCTCGACGTGATTCCCGGCTCGCCCGCCGCAAATGTTGGGCTTGCACCAGGCATGCGCTTGATCGCGGTGGATGGGCGCAAGTGGACGCCGGAAATTTTGCGCGACGCTATCGCCCGAGCGAAAAATAGTAAAGACCCGATCGATTTGCTTGCCGAAAATGGCGATTTCTTCGAGACCTACCGGATTGATTACCACGGTGGCGAGCGCTATCCGCATCTCGAACCGATCAGCGGAAAAACCGACCTTCTTACTGAAATTGCGAAAATGAAAGCCTCCGCCGTTCCGGTGCCTACAACCTTCTAGCAGCGAAAAGGATTGTCGTCGCGTGACAGAAAGCTCTCACGGATTGGTACGCACCATCGGCCGTTGGAGCCTCACTGCTCTGATGGTCAACTCTATTATTGGTGGCGGCATTTTCGGCCTGCCTTCCGTGCTGGCGGCAAGACTAGGTGGCATGAGTCCCCTCAGTTGTCTGGGCGCCGGTGCTGGCGTCTTGATTATTGCCGCTTGCATCGCGGAAGTTTCTTCGCGCTATGACCAGACCGGCGGACTTTATCTCTACGCCCGCGACGCTCTTGGTAGGTTTGCGGGGCTGCTCGTTGCCTGGCTTACCTGGTTGACGCGTATCGCCGCACCGGCTGCGGTGGCCAATCTCTTCTGCACCTACCTGGCGCAGTTTTTTCCCGCGCTCGTCACCCGCAACGGCGAATTACTGGTTCTCGCCGTCCTGCTGGGCCATCTCGCGTTTTTCAACTACATCGGCATAAAGACTGGCAAGAACGTCAGCAACTTTTTTGCTGCCGTGAAAGTCAGCTTCCTGGTCTTTTTCGTGCTCGCCGGATTGCTTTTCTTGTTTCTGCGGCCAGAGATTCGCGTTCCGCCCTCAGTGCCCACGGTGTCCGCAAGAAACTGGTTTGAGGCCATCTTGCTTCTCGTTTATGCCTACGGTGGATTCGAGGGCGCGTTATTTGTTGGCGGCGAAAGTACGAATCCCAAGCGGGATACTCCGATCGCACTGCTTCTCGCCTTGGTCGTTGTCGCTCTGATTTACACCGGCGTGCAGTACGTGACCATCGCCACGCTGCCAAATGCCGCATCCTCGGCCCGCCCTCTTTCGGATGCGGCGCTGCATTTCCTTGGGCCAGCGGGAGCAACCGCGATGGCCCTGGCCGCTCTCGTCTCTGCCTACGGCTACCTGAGCGCAAATTTGCTGCATTCGCCGCGCATTACCTTTGCCATGGCCGAGCATGGCGATCTCCCTGGGTTCCTTGCTGCGATTCACCCCCAATACCGCACGCCGTACGCATCCATCCTTCTCTATGCCGTCATCGTCTTTGTCTTTGCGGCCCTCGGCAATTTTAGATGGAATGCCATGCTGTCGGCAGTTTCCCGGTTGGCCATTTATGGCGCGATGGCCATCGCTTTGCCGGTTTTGCGAAAACGGGAGGATGGAAAGGCCCAATTCCTGCTGCCGGTACCCTACCTGTTCACGGGATTGGCCCTGCTCTTTTCGATTGTCCTGTTAACACAAATGGGCCGCGGGGAATTCTACGTCGTCGGAACAACCTGTGCGATTGCGCTGCTAAACTGGTTACTTGTGAGGAGATAACACGATGACCAAGACACGAACGGGCGATGCATTCATGCCGGCGGATGAATATGGGCGCGGCCTGCCGAAATTCAGCGCAAATCTACTGGTTCGAAGCGTCTCAAATTCCCTGCCCTTCTACCGTGAGGTGCTCGGCGCTACGGTCCGTTACTCGGACGATGATTTTGCGGCCCTTTCTCTGCTTGGTATCGAATTCATGCTCCATGCCGACCATGCCTACGATCACCATCCCCTATACGCGCCTCTGCAGGCCGCACGCGAACGCGGCGTTGGCGCGGAGCTGCGGTTTCTCGGCCTGGACCCCGACAAAGTAGGGGAACGAGCAGAGCACGCGGGAGCTACGATCGTGCAACCTGCAAAAGACTTTGCCCACGGCTGGCGCGAAGTCACGCTCCTTGACCCAGACGGCTACATCTGGACCGTGGGTCTGCCCCTCTCCGGCACGCATTAAATTGAATTACTCTGCTATGCCTTGGAATCATACGCCGGCCGTGGCATCATCAATTGTTTTGAATACGCCGCTGATCTCTCCGGTAAATCAAAGGGGACGCCAATGAAGAGGATGTGGAAACGTGGTGGCTTGCTCATGGCCTGGCTAGTGATTGCCCTCTCCTCGCAGGCGCAAACTCCTGCAAAGCATCCGATGACGTTCAACGACTTGATCCAGCTTCACCGGCTCAGCGGTGCGGCCGTTTCCAGCGATGGTATGTGGGTCGCCTACAGCGTCTCGACTGCGGATCTGGAAGGCAATCGTAGCGTCAGCAATATCTGGATCGTCAGCACATCCGCTGGTGAACCCATCCAAGTCACGCAAGGCGGCCGCGATAGTTCGCCTGCCTGGTCGCCGGACGGAAAGACGCTCGCATTCCTTTCCGCACGCGACGGCAATTCCCAGGTCTATCTGCTCTCCATGGAAGGCGGCGAAGCCAAGAAACTGACGCAACTTTCCACCGGCGCCGATCTGTTCCACTGGTCACCGAATGGAAAGGCTATCGCGTTTACCTCCTCCGTCTATCCCGATTGCAAGGACGACGCGTGCAACGAGAAGCGCGACCAGGACAAGGACAAGAACAAGGTCAAAGCACGCCTCTATAATCATCTGCTCTATCGTCACTGGGACCACTGGTCGGAAGGCAAACGCAGCCACTTGTTCGTTGTGGCCACGGACGCAAACGCCGTCGCACGCGACCTGACCCCCGGAGCCGATTACGATGTCCCCCCGGAAGAACGCAGCGGGCCAGGTGATTTCAACTTTTCACCGGACAGCAAGGAACTCTGCTTTACCGCGGTCACCGACAAGGTCGAAGCGACTAGCACGAATGCGGATCTATTCCTCGTTCCCGTGGCCGGTGGCGAAGCAAAACGCATTACCACGCAGCCCGGCTTCGATGGCTATCCCGTCTATTCCCCGGATGGGCGCTACATCGCCTATCACGCGCAGCTCACCCCAGCCTACGAGGCCGACAAGTGGCGCGTGATGTTGTACGACCGCCAGACGGGTAAGAATGAAAACCTGTCCGAGAGTTTCGATCGCAGCGCCACCGACATCGCCTGGTCACCCGATAGCAAGACCATCTATTTCCTCGCCGAAAATGAAACCCTCCAACCGGTGTATGCCATGGACGCACGCGCCGGTGCGACGCCGAAAAAACTGCTGGATGGTTTCAACACGGAATTCGCATTCAGCGGTGATGCCAAGACTCTGGTCACGACACGTACCAGTCTGACCCTGCCGAGCGAGATTTTCGTATCCGCGGCAGACGGAAGCGCGCTCAAGCAACTTACGCACACGAACGACGCCATCCTTGCTCATGTGGAAATGAATGAGCCGGAATCCTTCTGGTTCGAGGGCGCCGAGGGCACCAAAGTGGAAGCCATGCTAATCCGGCCACCACAGTTTTCCGCTTCACAGAAATATCCTATGTTGGTGTTGCTGCACGGCGGCCCGCAAACCATGTGGTCCAACGCATGGGGCTATCGTTGGAATGCTCAGGTATTCTCGGGAGCCGGCTACGTCACCCTGATGATCAATCGTCGCGGCTCCACGGGTTTTGGCCAGAAGTTCACGGACGAGATCACCAACGACTGGGGCGGAAAGGCCTACATCGACGTCATGAAAGGCGTCGACGCAACCATCGCGAAATACCCGTTTATCAACAAGTCCCGATTGGCAGCGGCAGGCGGTTCCTATGGTGGTTACATGGCGGATTGGCTGGCCACCCACACCGACCGCTTCAAAGCCATCATCAGCCACGCGGGTGTCTACGATAAAGTTTCCATGTACGCGACCGAAGAACTTTGGTTTGAGGAGCACGACTTGCAAGGTACTCCGTGGAGCGCACCGGACAATTACAAGAAATGGGCTCCATCCACTTACGCCGCGGATCTTGCCAAGTACAAGACGCCGACGCTAGTGATTGCGGGAGAGCGTGACTATCGCGTGCCCTACACCCAGTCGCTCGAATTCTTCAATACCCTGCAGCGCCAGGGCGTCCCCTCGGAGCTGCTCCTGTTCCCCGATGAGGGACACTGGGTGCTGAAGCCGCAGAATTCTCAACTCTGGTACAAGACGTTTCTCAACTGGTTGGCAGCTTACGTGAAGTGACCTTCACGCCTAAATTTCTGCAAGCTTTTGGAAGGTTCGGCGCAGAAAGCGAAACAGGTGGTAGAGCAGGAATAGCGACACGATCACCAGTACGACCACGACAATCACTGCCACGGTCGGATGCGCTGTGGCAAACCAGGTCAACCACACCGCCAAAAGATCCTCTCCGAAGCTCAGCGCCCAGTTGCTGAGCGGCTCCGGGGACATATTCACTGCCGCGCGCGCACTCGCCTTGGTGCCGTGGGAGGTCAACGCAATGCTTCCGGCCAGCAACGCCGCCGCCCAGCGCCAGGGCTCCGCGGAAGACGCGGTCACGCTGAAAGCCAGCAGCGCCGCAGCCGGGGGCCGAATAAACGTATGCACCGCCTGCCACACGGAATCGATGTACGGAACCTTGTCCGCCAGAAACTCCAGTGCATAAAGCCCAATGGCCACGCCCAAGACGATTGGATGAGAGAGCACCTGTAATTTTTCGGGTAGGTGAATTACCCCGAAGCGCTCCAGGAGCCCCAGTGTGGCGACCGTAGCGTAGAGATTCAGACCGGAGGAAAATCCGGTGCCCAGCACAAGACTGAGTGTTTCGATGGGATTCATAGCCTCACGAGCTCACATAATCAGACTTCAGGCGGTGCTACTGAAAGTACCACGAAGAGGGGAAGAGTACGCAAGGCACAGTGCATTGCCGGGAAACAGGACACTCTAAAAAGCGAACGTCCCGGTTTCTGACCGGGACGTTCGGAAGAGAAATGGAAAACAGGCTTATTTGTAAGTGTTCGCCTGAGGAGCCAACACGCGCGTCCAGCCCGTGGTGTTCACGTCACGGAACAGCGGCGTGCGCGGCGGCAAGGTGCCGGGGGTCAAGAAGTTGGTGTCGAAGGAATACACGCGATTGGGCACACTGTAAACCGTAGTGCAGCACTTAAAAATACCAGTGGCCTGTCGATTGGTATTCAGATTTACGAGTGATCCAAGGTAGTTAACCGCCAAGGGACCATTCCCCCAATTTTCCAGATACCGCAGGAAGTTATGAACACCTCCATCGGTTCCGTTGTCGGCGTTACCGGCGAATTCCGGGAAGGAAACGCCCTTGCCTCCGACCACTGCGGCACGGTAGTAGGTAATCGTGGGGTTGCGGGGCGCTCCGATGGCATATTCGTTGTAGGAAAACGAATTCACGTCATTCCAGTTGTTGGACAAGATGGTCACCGCATCGCCGGCGATCGAAGCCCCTACGCTCGGATCGGTGAATCCATTGCCCGCTGAGTTTGCGTTGTAGTCGCCTTGAATATAGACAGGGTTTTCTGAAGAGATGGCTAGCCCGCAGGTGGTGGCGGAAGGGCAGGAACCGAGCCCCGTCAGATTCTTGGCGTCCATCAGTTTGAGGGAGCGGCGGAAGAAGACGGGTGGGTTTTCCCGTGCCGCGTTCGAGACGGCCGCATACATCATGGGCCAAATCCCGTTGGTGTAGGTCGGGGCCGTACAATTCGGATTGGCTTGAATTGCAGAGGCGGTCAGACTTGCCACAGAGTAGAAGCCATATTTGCCGTACGCAGCGGCCGCTGTGTTTGTACCAGTGATAGAACTGCCTGACATATTGTACAGACTGGCCTCCGTACTAGCAGGCGCCATGATGTAGTTTGTGTCGGCCGTGTTCGCGCCGTAGGTGAAGAGCTGACTCACACCGTCCAAATCCTCACCGCTATCGAGGGCATTGTTCGGGCAGCCGTTCGTCGGATCGCTGACACTGTTCGCAAAGTCGTTCCACCCGTATTCGCCGGTCTCGTGACCGCTCGGAGAAAGCGGTGGCCATGTGCCCGCCCAAGTCTGACTTGCGGTGTAGTTTCCGCGGCGATCCGAGAAATAGACCGCGAAGTCATTCGGAGAACTGACGGGATCCTTCGTGGAAGCGCCGGTTGTGCCGATGGTGCCCGCAAACCATTTCGCCAGGTTGGCGACGTCGAGTTCGACGTAGTGCATGGTGCCGTTCAACGTGGGGAGGTTCTGATAGGCAGCTGCCGGCGTGTTGTCGCGGAGTGTACCTTCGCGCGTGTCAAACAGCGTGTTGTTCCAAAAATCCCAGGGCTGAGGCGTCCAAGTGGCTGTGGCGCCGGTCGCGTCTGCGACTACCGGCAGTTTCCCTGTAGCTGGGTCGACACCACAGACCACGGCGACAGGCGCCTCTGCTGGTTTGTTTATGCCCGTAAGCACTCCGCTGGTCACATAATTCACCCAACTGCCCGCTGTGTTCTTGTAATGGGCAGCGTAGAGGGAAGACGGATTGTCCCGAATCCTTTCCAATCGGATGATTGCATTCGGGTGAGGATCCAGGCACGTGTTGGACTGCCCCGTGAAAGTCCCTGCCCCCAGGGCGGTAGCGCTTTGGGATACGATCTCCGCCGCAGGTGGCGTCGGAACCGGATAAGTTCCGGTGGTAAAGATCAACTCGTTCGGAGGAGTGGCCGTGCTGCTGTTAATCGTGTACGTATCGCCCGCAGCGGCCAGGGGATCCATCTGCGTGCAGGAAGTAGTGGACGCACAGTTCGCTGAGCCAATGCCAGGCCACTGCGGATTGAGAGCTGTGCCGTTGAGAGATTGCGAGACCGGATTGATGTTCCGCCCCACATAGCCAAGGGCCAGTATCTCGGCCGTCACGTCAGCCCACGTTCCGCACGGCGTCCCATAGCTCGTCTGCGCCTGAATTTTGAGATATCCCTTGACGATAGGGTAGTTGGCCGGCAACCAGTAGCCGTCGATGCCATTGTAGGCGGCCCCGCTGCCGGAGGCCGCCAGTGGCAACGGCGTGGTTCCGTAGGTCGTCATCTTCGTCAGTAATGTGCTGTAAGGCGCGGTCGTCGGCCAATTGGCGACCGGTTGAGCGAGCGCGCTTAAATCGATGGGCTGCGTGGTTTGTTCTACGCAGGGAAGACTCATGATGTCCGTTGGATTGTCAGAGAGAAGTATCTGCAAGCTGGCTTGCGCAAAGTAACGCTCACCTGTAACGCTTGAAGATTCGCCCGCAATGGGACGGCGGATCAGGTCTATGGGCTGTGTTGCGCCGGCTCCCATGGTGACGATGGCAAGATTGAGCAGATCCGCGCCCGTGGAATATTGCGGATATAAGCTGCCCTTACCGTTGATGAGGTTGCTGCCATAATCCGTTGGGCTGGACCCCTGGGAAATAATGGGCCACCCAGTATTGGCGCAACCGCTGCATCCTTCGCCTCCCTCCAAACTGCCTTCTGTCATACCCAGAGAGCGGTAGCTGCCGCCACTCCCGATGGTGGTAACGCTGACCGTGCCCGGCCAGTTGGCGCTTACGGAGGCGCCATTGTCCATGTTCGTACGAATGATGTCCCCGTAAGCATCTACCTTGCCTTGCATTTGTAAGGTCACTCCGGAGCTGGATGCTAGAAACAAATTCTTGTTGCCGTGGACCCGCCCACCGAGGGTGAAGTTCTGGCCGGCATGAAATGCACAATCCACCTCGCAGAAGACGGCGAACTGGAACATCGGGATGCCCACGGTCTGGGTCGTTCGTACAAGGTTCACTTCGCGCCCCGTGTTTGTCCGGGCATTCACCATTAACGTATATTCCGTTGCCATCGCAGTCATTCCCTGATACGGGCCGGATTTGATGGTGGTAATCGTTGCCGCGGGGTTGCCATTATTGTCGACGGCCGCCGGCGTGATGGTATATCCGGGGTTGCCGTCTGCGGTCAGGTAGTTGACGGTCTCGTTCGGGAAAATGGTGGAGGAGGGAGGACCATACGGAGTGGTCTGTAAGGCGTCGATTTGACCAATGCTCGGTGAATAGGTTTGGCTGAACAGATTACCGAGATCTGCCGTCATCTTTTCCATGCCTGCTTCCGCGGCATAGAACGCCGTGACTTGGTCGTTGTTCGCTCCCGCCAGTTGTTGGTTTGAGAGCAGAAGAACGGCAAAACCCACCAGCAAGCTCGACATAAGGAAGAGCAAAAGGATGGTGGTGAGAAGAGCTATGCCCGCGTCTTGTTGAAAACGCTTGGACTTTTTGAGCAATTTCAGGTTCATCGCATACTCCTCTTAATGGTACTTGTTGTAATAGGCGTTACTGCGAATACTGACTTGGGTCATCAGATTGCTTCGCGAAAAGTGTGTGGCATTGCCCTGATGCACTTCGTCGCTGGATCGAGCGCCGAGATACACGTTCACCAATTGGATTTGGGCTTCCGAATCGCCAGTGGGAACCGTTGGCTGATTTGCGGGATTGCTGACTCCATCGATAAAGTTGTAGGTGAACTGGAGATTTTCCAGTGTCTCTCCCACCGGCGTGGCGGTGGTCAGGCCCAATTGACGAATCAGGCGTACGTACGGCGGGCTGGCCACATTGTCCAGGTAATATGACACCATCCAGATGCGCGTCGCCGTGGTATTCGCGAAACAGGCGTTCGTTCCTCCGCAGCCACTGGCCTGCAAATAATTGATGGTTCCGCTGGTTTCCGTGCGGCCGTTTAGTGCGTATGGATCGCCTTTTGCAAATGTCAGCGTTTGACCGGCAACGCTCGTGACCGCGAGAAGCGCTTGACCGTGGGTATTGCTGAACATGATGAGATCGCCGACATTGATGGTGATTCCGTTCTTCACGAAATTGACGCAGTTATAGCCGCCGCTCGAATTCAATGTGCTGCCGTCAAAGACCGCCGTCACTGTAGTGCCCGTCAGCGTCAGCGATCCATTCGGACAGCCAGGATTCGCTGGAGTCGTAGTCGCCGACGCATTGATCGGCCTGGAGTCGAGGCCCAGGTTGTCGGCGTACACCTCTGTTACTTCATCTGTGTAGCTGCTCTGATTTGAAGGCAGGCCCGTCGTGGCATCGGGTGCGGTGATGAACGGCCCGAGGGCATTCCCCGGCTCCACGGCTGGCAATGTCGAATTACACGGCGGAAAGGTCGTCGTGCCATTGAGTACTGGACGATTCACAGCCGGCGTCGTTCCACAAGGACTCGTGGTGGAATTATTGGACGTAAACGGAATTGGGATGCCACCCGTGGGAATTCCGGAACCAGCTTGCTGCAGGTCTGTCTGAATCATATCCAGGCCGTTCCGCAGGTTGTCCGACATGTCCGCCGCCTGCGTTACGATTTGATTGGTTTGCGAGGCGTCCCGGAATGTAATCACGGCCGCATACAGCAAAATCATGGTGACGGCCATCGCGATCATCAATTCGATCAGCGTGAAGCCTGTGAATTTCTGTTTTCTCATCAGTTGCATGAAACCCCTCACGAATAAGACGAAATGTAGCTCACAAGCTGTACTTGGCCGGCCTGCCCCTGGTAGGTGTAGCTGATTGTGATCGTCACCATAACCATGTCCGTGTAGTTGTTCACCGCCGTGATCGCTATCGTTCGCGTCATCCAAGGATTCAAGGGGATGGTTATGTCATCGGCAGTCCCGAGAATTCCATCGGGTCCGGGTCCGATGACGATGCCATCCGGGTTCGTAGAATCATCATCCGCCGTTCCTACCAGACCGTCGGGACCCGGCGCCCATAAGGGTTGCGGGCCATCCTTGAAAACGCCGCCCTGACTGACGTTGTTGATCTGTGCAAAGGTGAGCAATTGCGTGTCCCGCGCGGTAAAAATCGATTCCAGCGCTTCCTGGGCCTTTTCCTCGGCTATGTACTGTATCTGGATTTGATTCGAGGATTTGAGCCCTTGCGTGAAGAACGAGGCCAGGGACAACACGCCGACACTCAGAATGGTCATGGCGATCATGGTTTCCAGGAGCGTGAACCCTTTTTGTTGACGACGAACTTTTTGTGATTTCATGAGTGGCTCCTTACTCCTGCCATCCGATGCCAGGGGCGTAGTTATAAGCTCGCACTCGGCCCGTTCCGCCCATGACTGTGACCGCCCGTGCCGTGGAAATTTGATTGGCCACGCCGATGAAAACTGTTCCGTAGAGGAGGGAAGTTCCCGTGTTGTCAGTGAATGTTCCCGTGGAATTAAATTGCATGATCGGTGGCCCACCTGAAACCGGTGGATTCCCGATATAGACCGGTGCGACGTTTCCAAAATTCATCGGCGTATCCGGGACCCCTGCTTCCAGAATGAATTGCGTTTGTCGAGGAACCGGGATGCTGACCATGGGACCGGCAACCTCATTTGTCTGCGGGGCAGGTTGAACCTGATAGGCGATGTGGTAACAGCCATCTGGTGCTTCAGGCGCGGTGTCAATCCAGATCTGCACCGTGCGTCGCTGGGTAATCGCCAGCTGGCGCGCCACGCGCAATTGACTGACCACGATATCCATCGCCGAGTTGGCTCGATACGACTCAATGGAGCCGAAGCTCTGCGCTACGGCGATTCCCATCACGACCATCATGATTCCAACCACGATTGCAGATTCCAGCAGGGTGAAGCCGCGCTCTTTTCGAGTTGTTTTTCGCATGGGCAACTTCCGTTCCCTCAGAGACTGCCGCACAGATGACCTTAGTGGCTGAGCAGCACCGTGTTCCCTCACCCCCCGAGCCCTTTCGCAAACTTGGTTCAGAGGTCCTATGCCGCCTGCGCAGCACCGGGTACACCCGCTCCGCCGTTACTCGGTCCTACCCCAGAGTTAACTCCTTCATCTGTAAGCGGACAACTGGACGATGGGACGGGTTCAGAGCAGCCGGGATGCACCCGTCCGTCGGTTCCAGTGGGACAGTTACGAAGGTTTAAGGCGTGAAATGTTCCGTAGCGGCGCGGAGGCTGCCCTGACGATCGCGCTTAAGTCCTTTTGTTGCAATTCGTTCGAGGAGATTCAGAGTTGAAGACCGTTGTAATTTCACTCTCCACCCACGGCTCCTCTGCTGTGCTTGTCTTTCGCAAAGTCCCAATCCCCGTAGTACTTCTGTCGTTACCTCTCCGACACCAATCTTGAAGAAATGGCGGTCAAATCAACGAACAGTTTTTGAATGAACCAAAGCGATGGCCTGGCAGAGGGGCAACTACACGCCGGTCCGGGGTTGTCGACCGTGGTTATCGCTCACGAACCTCTTTTTGCATTTTCATTTCAATATCTATTTCCTTCATGGCTTGATCGGATTGTGGATCGGTCATCACCGATAGCTGAAGGAATGTCATCCTGGCCGCCGAGCCACAGTTCGGAATGCGAGATACCGTCGATCTGTTCCTCCAAGAGATTCCGCAGGACGGCGCGTCGCAGGGCGCCAGCCGGACGCCGCGAATGGAGCGCGCTCCGATGGGTCGCGAACGCCACGACGCGATGGTCGTACTCGGCTGCGTCTTCCTGAACCTTGTTGCGGGTGAGTTTCGACGCCGACCACGCCGGGTAAAAGGGCTGGCTTATCCCCTGCTTCCGGTCTCCACGGCGTTTGCGGTCAGCTGTCTCGGAAGCGTGTCGGGCATCCAATTCTGGGATACAGTGGCGTTCGCGCTGCCGTAGCCGTCTCCGCCGTCATTGGACGGAAAACGGCCCAAGTATTCGCCCAGCACTTCCGTGACCCGGTTCCGGCAACACTCCGACGCATCGGGCTGTTTGGCAAAACGGCTCTCGAAACGAAGGTTGATGAAGCAGCGAATCTGGATTAGCCAGCCTCCCGGAACGAAGCCGACATTCTGACCCGCACCGCGTAGTTCAAATCCCGCACGAATCGGCAATTCATCCGGCGCCGGTAGTCCGCGCGGTTGTCCGCCCTCTATTTTTTCTCGGCGCTGCAACCGAGTACGCCATACACAAGATTTGCGGATGCATCGTTCAGCGGTTCCCTCCAAGAGTCGCCGATTTCCTCCATCTGCCCTTTTGTCAAATGCCAGGATAGTGGGGCAGGAGACTCCGTCGCAAATAGGAACGGGGCCGGTATGACCGTCACCTTCGGAGTTTGTGCACCCAGATAGCCGATGGCCATGTCGAGTTCGATGGAGTCCCGGACCTGTTGTGAGCTCGTCCGGACGTGCAGGAGAGTTTCCAGAGGGCCGATTATCTGCTTCTGCCAGGACCAGGGACTGCCCTTTTTCGACTTGCCCGGTTTCGCGTCGATTACGATAAGCAGCACTGTGTGGTCCTTGAGCGCCTCTTTGGCGTCGCTCAGCCACTCGACTGCGCTGAGTAGGCCGGAATTGTCGTAGTAGCCGCCATCTCCGACGTGGTACGCGTTGGCAATCGCTCCAGCCGAAGGCCGCGCCAGCGGCGAAACATAGGGAAACGTGGCTGACAAACGTGCCGCTGTCGCGACGCCAATATCCGAGTCCGGAAAGCGATTGTAGAATTGCTCCGTGCCTTTTGAAATCGTGTCAGTCGAAGCGATTAGGAAACGCTCTCCGCTCTCACTCGAGGTGGCGTTGAAAATCACGGCAGGTCGTGTGCCGTGACGCACGTCCTCGCGCCATCGGCTCATGACCGGTTCTTTTTGACCGGCGTCTCTCCAAGCTGTTGCCCAGGCGTTCTCAAGCGACCAGCCGCGATCGAAAGTCTCGGGAACGAAACTGCCGACAAACGGTGCCGTTCGCGCCAAATCGGGATAGGCAAGGCCCCAACCGACTGCACTCAGTGAGGATCGAGAAGTGTTGAAACGTATCGCGTAGAGCTCCGCATCCGTCACAGGGTAACTGCCATCCTCTGAAGAATATGGCCCAACCACAAACATGGAACCGACACTTCCCCCGGATACGGAACTCACCAAGAGGACGGAGGAACTTAGCTCTGTACAGTGCTGTTGAAGGCGAGTCATAACTTCCGCGGTCCAGGCGGCCGCCCGGATTCCGCCGCCTGCGGTTGCCACGATCGTAATCGTCTTGCTGTTCTTGTTCCGCTTTCCGTTTTCCCAGGAGTGAACGACTTCTGAAGGACTCAGCATACCGCTATCCCGGGAATCTGCCCGGGTGATGACAAATTCATGATCCGTTCGCACAAATCCAGTAAGCAGGGACACGGCCAATAGCGTGGTGAAGACGGGAAGACGAGTCCTATCCAGAAAGAACGCCGCTCCCGAAAGAAACCAAGTGAACATGGTCAGGAGGAACAAGAGAAAAAACAGGGCAGCAGGTTGTTGCTCTGGGGTTGACCGCGATGGGGAGAACAACCACCCCACCGTTCCATAGACGACCAGAAACGTCCCCAATGCAATCATGGCCATCTCATGGCCCGAGCGGAGACGGTCGCCGGACAGAATGCCCGCCGTTAGGTCGGGCCCCAATCGTGCCAAGGACGAACCTACGAACCGCCAGAACCACGAGCGGTGCGCCGGTCCCTTCGTTTCAAGAAAGCCGAACGACGGAAAGACCGACTTCGCACTCATTCCGCCTTTTCCCTCGATCGCAAAGTGGAGAAATGCGGTGACGCCGAGCACAGAGACCGCCAAGAACAGGCCGAGCGCCGCGGCAAGACTCTTAGAAAGAGCGCCCGGCTCGGCTGTGCCAAGAAAGAGTACAACCACCAGCGGGACTGCTAGCAAGCCGAAAGCGACGACAGTGCGGCTGCGAACGGGTTGCACTTCGACTGACCTGGCGCGAACAAAGCGAGCGGGCCCGTAGACGAGCACTAAACGACAGGTCACCATGATCGTCCAGGCGAGTTGAAATGCGGCCCACACGATGAATGAAAATGACCAGAATCCGCGTCCGTCAAAAAGACCAGTGAATACGCTAGGAATCAGGTAGTAACAGATCGGAAGACCGGCGGCGAGGAGCAAGGCAGCGAGCAGCTGGAAACGCATCAAGTATGCGTATTCAATCCCAATCAGAAGAGATTCGAGCGAATAAGGCCAGAACCGAACCATCGACAGTAGAAGCACCACAGCGAAACCATAAATAGAGTAGGTCATCGCCTTGGGGACTAAGAGACCCGAGACGGTTAGGACGCCCGAAGCCAACAATGCAGCGCCGAGCAAACGGCTTCCCCGCTCCACGCGCGCCCAAAGCAGAGCAGCGAGACAACCGAGAGCGAGCGCAAGGGTGGCCCACTTTAGAAGAGAAAATGGCCTGGGGAGCACCCCCTGTGCATGGCCCGAAGCAAGGATATCGCCGAGTCCCTTCAGGATTTTCGTGTTTTCAAGTATGTCGAACATGGCGGATGCGGAAATGAACGCAATCACCCAATTCGACCAACCGTTTCGGCACACTTGTGCAAAGAGTATAAAAACGGTCCAGTACAAGCCGATGAACGCAAAATCCATGTAGGTATTGCGCTCGAATACCTGCGTGTTGTGTTTAACATCTTCGGGCGCCCCTTGCTGGGTGACGATTAGAAAGCAATCGACCGAAGAAGCGAGTTCTATATCGATGATCGGTACTCCACTGAAGTAGGAGCAAGCGAGAGGCTTTCTAAAATCGCTGGAGGAGATTTGACGGAGCTCCAACTGCATGAGGACGCACCACGCCAACGTCACGATCAGAACAAAAAAGAGGCGACGCTCCAAAAGGCTGGACACGGGCTCCACCTCGGCAGGTATCGACCTTCACACTATCACAGAAGTGCAACAGCACAAGGGACTTTCGAGAGGATCGGAAACGCTTTGGGACAAAGGCGGCGTTGACGGCAGGACGCGGGAGGCGCGGATCAAGGCAGGGCGCAGCCACAAAACGAGGGCAAGCAAACCAGCTTATGTTCGTCCGATGGACAGTTACTTTATTGGGAAAAAAGGAAAGGAAGTGCCATCGCCTGCCTACGCTGCAAACGGGAGCATGGTGATAGCTGCGCCCCAAGCTTACACCTCGCCGGTGTAGCCGGGCCCACAAGGAGGCACTGACATGGCACGCTTCTGCAGAGCTTGCGGAACACCTCCAGTGGACGAGACTGCCCGCTTTTGCGCAAAATGCAGATCGGCTGTCGCCGCGCCCCCAAACTCCTCGATTCGAAGCAGCACCCCCGAACCTGCCCTCGCTGGCATTCTGGCTGGGTTGTTTCCCTTTGGCGTTGGAGCCGTGTATGTCGGTCGGTACGCCAAGGGCTGGATGTACGCGATTATTAATTTTGGTCTGACCTTTGGTATGTCTCAGAGGTCTCCGATCAGCACGGTTTGCGGAGTCGTGTACGTCTTCTACTACGTGTGGCAAATCATCGACGCCGTTCGATCTGCGAAGGCAATGCGAAGCGCCTGTGCCATAACCAACCTTTCCACGATCAAGCGAGCAACAATCGCCGCTGGCATGGTTTTAGCGCTTGTAGCGGTCTCAGCGGAGAGAGTTTTTGTTGAAGATAGATTCGGTAAGACCACATCTGCTGCGGCAGCTGACCGAACGGCGGTACCGCACTCGACATCCGCTGACCAGACAACCGCTCCGCTCACTTCTCTGAGTAACATGCAGGACCCTACTTGTGCTACCAAAGAGTGTATGGAGGCGGTCGAACAACATAACGTGGAGCGGGTGCGGAATAGGCTATATGGGCAGAACAAGTGAAGGTGAGGCTGGGGGTTCTCCGAAGGGCTGGCTGCCGTAAAGATCGGGGTTTTATCGACGAGATGGGCAAGATCGTGATCGAGCAGCAGTTCGAACTCGCAGATGAGTTCCACGAAGGGCTGGGCAAGATCAAGCAGTTCGCCGACCTGCTTGTCGCCAAGCGGAAGGTCAGCAAGGACGGGTGCGCGGAGTGGGCACGCAACTTTCAGCGGAAGTCTTTCGCTGGCTGACTGCCCTGACTCTCAGGCACACTATTTGTCTCGGTTTCAAAACTTCCCCCGCGAGTAGAGCCATCTCCAAAGCCTTCTTGACGTGCGCGGGGTAGACGTGCAGAACCTCGCCCAGCACGTCGCCCGTTGTGGCTTCGTCCCAGCCCTGCCCGGAACGCAGCTTTGCCGCCGCAAGCTCCAACACGCCAGCAAGCTGAACTTCGCGGGCTAACTGTTCGGTCTGATCCTCGACGTAAGCATGGCCCACGGCTCTTGTGTCGTCCGAAGCGATTCTGGCCTCTTTCGCGATGTCAGGATAGGTGTAGCCCAAGTCGAGAAGGTCTAGCGCTTTCTCTACGGTCTCTGTCGTCAACATAGGTTCTGACCCCGTCTAGGTTTGTAGGGGCGGCGTTCCTAGCTAACAGCCTGCGGTCTCGCGGAAGAGATACCTACACAACAATCTCGAAAAGCGTTGGCTCACCCCGAAGCTAATTGAGTTGGGTGCGGACGAGCCGGGGATGGGTTGGCACAGCTTCCGCAGGTATCGGAAGAGGTGGCTTCGGGGCAAGAGGTGTCAGGAAGACATCAACAATTATTGGATGGGGCACCAACCAGAAACGATGAGCGAACCCTATTCTCGATTGGACGAAGACCTTACCCCCCCCTCTTCGAGAGGCAAAGATCGTGAACGTCGGATTTGAGGTACCTGCTCCAAGTGCTCCAAGAAACGTCGAAGAGTTGGGACTCGAATTGGAATTGCAAGCGCAGTAGAATCAAAGAGTAGCCAAGGATGCGCCCGTAGCTCAGTTGGATAGAGCGTCTGCCTTCTAAGCAGAGGGTCGGGAGTTCGAATCTCCCCGGGCGCACCATTCTTTCAATAACTTGCAAGTAGTCCTGAAAGACCTGCTCTAGCACTGTAGCGGATAGTGTAGCGGGTACCGGTCTTTTCCGCGCATTCCGCTGGTGTCGTCCTCACCCCTGAGAAGCCGCTTCGTTCTGTTGTTAGGCAAAGAAAACTGGGCACACTCCCACTGCCCCGGGAGGCCCTGAGTTGTCCGGCCCTGGGGCTGCCGTTGACAGGGACGTATCCCCAACCTGCTCTCTATTTTTTTATTTTTTAATTTTGGTCAGTTCGGAAGACCGGAGCCAGTAGCCACTTGATTTCCGGTTACCCGACGCAAGAAGTTGACACATAATAATGGTCTCGGGAATGATTCAACTGACGATTTGAGATACAGTGCAAGTGTCTTATCAATGTACGAAAGCGGGGTCCTGCTCAATATGAAGCCACCTATCCGCTCAACAGTAACACGACGTGGGAAGCGGCCGTCAGAACATGGAGTGGTTACAGAAGTCGGCCAGCCCCAATCTGACGAAGGGTG